>ERZ842401.102-NODE-102-length-108603-cov-7.589260_pt1 | contig 108603 bp, 80 predicted proteins | sample MGYA00521270_ERZ842401 | MGnify/ENA primary metagenome ERZ842401 (study PRJEB31892, sample SAMEA3878208) | bioreactor metagenome | biome: Moose rumen | place: Sweden | collected 2011-10 | study: EMG produced TPA metagenomics assembly of the PRJEB12797 data set... | reverse complement strand
ACAAGGACTACGAGCGCCGCCTTGGCTGGCAGGTCGTCTTCGACCCTAATCTCCCCAAGTGGAACTACCTTATCAAACCCCTATGATCGCACCAAGTTATTTTTTAATCATTACTAAGAATGGTGGTTAGTTTTTAATTTGGTTAACTGTGTTATTCTTATATAATAGGATTGGGTTTTAGTGTCATTGCAAAGATAATAAAAATTCTCTTTCCTCTCACTTTTACAGAGAATAATTGTATTTTTGCCGAATGAGAAGGAAAAAATACATTCTCGCGATTCTCGCGGCCCTGCTTTGCATACCGGTTCTTGCTGTTTTCAATGAGAAAGACCTTGCCCATACCCTGTCTGTTCTGAGATACGAGCTCCATCAAGACTACACCAAGATGAGCCGTGCCCAGGAGAGAATGCACCGTCGCAACGACTCCCGCCACGGACAGATGGTCGAGCTCATGAAAAAGTGCAACGAGCTGAGCCTCATCCTCTATTCGCAAAATCAGGACTATACTTTCGACGTGACATATGCCTTGAAGGAAGTCACACGTCAGTACGATGATTTCAGCAAGAACAAAATGCCGTACGACGACATGCTTGCAAGGCTAAATCTCGAAGTCGACCGATATGAGCGGCTAGTCAAGTCTCTGGAGAATCTCCCTGCTGGCGGCCCGCCCCCTCAGACGCAGGATAGCGTGCAGCGCGCGAGAAAGGCCCAGTATGACAGCCTTGGGATAAGTACGCACCCCCACGGCCCGCGCCCCGCCCTTGACTCCGCGATTATAGACACGACAAAGAGAGAGCGCCCGTTCGTAATTGACGACAAGAGTATGGAGGACAGAGATTCTTGTCTTTTCTATGCCCGGGCCCTGCTTTCCATGTATACCGAGATGCGTAACCATGTGGTTATCGACAGCGATCACTATGAGGACGCCAGCGCTAAACTGGACGAGATATACTCCTACGCCCAAGACCGTTATAAGCTTATTCAGAAGAATATATTCATTAAGGGGCAGGACAATTATCTGACCGTCCTAAGAACCCTTCCTTCCTACTCAAAACAGGCCATATACGAAGCCAAGGCCAAGTACGGGCTTACAGACAGTCCGGACGATAATATGATTCTGAGAAAGAGCGAGTGGAGGGGTCCTGTTGTCGTTGGTTTTTCTTTCTTTGTTCTCTCTTTCATCCTTCTCGCCTCACTTCTGACGGTCCTTATAATAGTCATTTTGAAGAAAAAGGTCAAGCTTTTCTCAGATGAGGAATTTAAGTTCCGCATCCCCGCGATTACCCTTCTTTGTGGAGTGGTGATTTTTGCCGTGACCATGATGGTTGTCACCAACTTCGTTGACAATAATTTCTTCAAGGAGGCTTCCGGACTGATTCTGGCCCTTGCATGGCTCGTCGCTGCTATTCTCACATCTCTCCTGATTCGCCTTGACAAGACAGAGCTATCTGCGTCTATAAAGATGTACGTCCCTGTAGTTGTTCTCGGACTTCTTGTCATCTCATTCAGAATTATCTTCATCCCCAACAGGATGGTCAATCTCGTCTTCCCTCCTCTGATGGTGCTGTTCTTCTTGTGGCAGCTGCATTTCTGCAGGAAAGTCAAGCACGACATCAGAAGAATCGACAGGGTGCTATCATGGATTACCCTTACGATCATGGGTGCGACGGCGATTATTTCACTTGTAGGATATGTACTTCTCGCCGTCCAGATCTTCATCTGGTGGCTGTTCCAGCTTGCCGCGATAGAGACTATTATCGCTATGTTCGACCTTCTCGAGAAATATAGCGAGAAATACCTGGAAAAGAGAATCAGGCAGGAAGACAATTCCCACATTACCGGAGCTTTCGCAAAAAGAAAAGGAAACTATATCCGGGTCACCTGGCTTTTCGATCTCATAGAAATGGTTGTTGTTCCTGTCGCAGCCATTCTCTCGATACCACTCTGCATCTATCTCGCTGCCGGGATTTTCGACATCACAGAAATCTGCAAGACCATTTTCTACCATCCTTTCTTCAATCTTACAGACAAGAACGGGAACGCGATTCTTCATCTTTCCCTGTACAAACTGGTCCTCGTTGCTTCACTATTCTATGTCTTCCGCTACGCCGCATACCTTATTCGTTCCGTCTACCGAGTGGAGAAGCTCGACAGCGTCAAGGCGCAGAGCGGACAAGACTATGTTCATACCAATCAGATCAATCTCACCCTTGCCGACAATGTCATCAGCATTCTCGTCTGGGGCACATTTGCGATTATCTCCATACTGCTGCTGAAAATCCCTATGGGGGCCCTTTCGATTGTCGCCGCCGGTCTCGCTACCGGTATCGGTCTTGCCCTCAAGGATATCCTCAACAACTTCATCTACGGCATCCAGCTCATGTCCGGACGCCTGAGGGTTGGTGATTTCATAGAGTGCGACGGCATCCGTGGAAAGGTTGAGAGCATCTCCTATCAGAGCACCCAGATAACCACGCTAGAGGGCGCTGTAATGGCGTTTACCAACACAACCCTCTTCAACAAGAACTTCAAGAACCTTACCCGCAACAACTCTTACGAGTACATAAAGATAGGCGTTGGAGTCAGCTATGGAACCGATGTTGACAAGGTCAGGACCATTCTTCAAGACGCACTTGGCAAGCTTCAGAGAAAGGACCGTTTCGGTAGATATGTGATGGATCCCGACAGAAAACTGACAGTCGTTTTCGACGGTTTCGGAGACAGCAGCGTCGACCTTGCGATAAAGCAATATATCCTCGTTGAAGAAGAATACGCCTACATCGCGGCCGCGAAGGAAGTCATCTATAATACATTGAGCGAGAACGGAATCGAAATTCCGTTCCCGCAGCGTGACATTCATGTAAAAACAGAGAAGTAATTCTCCTATATGTCGAGGGAATATCCCTTCCTGTACTCGTAATGCATCAGTTTGGTCGCCTCCTCGTCGTGCATGAACTTCTGCACGATGGGATTCCATACGACCGGGCGACCGAGCTCCATGGCAATATTGCCAAGATTACATACCGTGCATGAACTGTGACCCACCTCGACAGGGACATTGGGATCGTTTCTGGAAATGACGGCATCGATGAATTTGCGATGATGACCCACCTTTGTCTCAAAGGGAACATCGGTATCTTCCACCTTCATGTCGAATTTCGGATTGGAGGCTGCAAAATGGCCGCGACTGACCTTGACCCAACCGTCGTCGCCAAAGATCTGAACACCCTGCCTCTTCCCGTCGAAAGGCTCCTCGGAGACAATTATTCCGTTGTCATATTTATATGTAAGGCCGTCATAATAGCTGTATCCTGGAGGGATAATCTCGACAGGGCCGCTCCCGTCTTTTCCGATTGCCCATTGGGCAATGTCGAACATATGGGCTCCCCAGTCAGTCATAAGGCCACCACCGGTCACCTTATACCAGCGCCAGGCACCCCAGAGCTGCTCACCCTTATCGGGGGTAATCACTGGATCGAATGAGTTATGGTAATAGACGCTCTCTGGAAGAGGACCGAGCCATTTGTCCCAGTTGAGACCGGCAGGAACAGCTTCCTTCGGAAGGTTGCATGGAGCAGGGGCTGGAGAATCGGGGTTTACGGCATTTCGACCGACATACACCTTTATCTTTCTGATAGTTCCAAGTTCTCCTTCACGGGCAAGATTGGCGGCATGGATAAACTCTTCACTGCTCCTCTGCTGGCTTCCTACCTGAAGAACGCGGTTATATTTACGGACTGCCTTTACAAGTTGCTGGCCCTCATAAATCGTAAGGGTAACCGGCTTTTCAAGATAGACATCCTTTCCCGACTTGCAAGCGGCGATTGCAATCACTGCGTGCTGGTGATCGGGGGTGGCGATTACTACAGCATCGATGTCGGTACGGGCAAGAAGGTCGCCGTAATCCTCATATACATCAACTTTGACCTTCTTTTCTCCCTTGCTCTTGTAGTAGTCGGTAACTCTCTGGACGAAACGGTCTCTTTTGACATCATAGACATCGCATCCGGCAACCACGCGGACATCCTCCATGGAAATGAAACCGTTGAGAAGATACATCGCTTGGCGACCAAGGCCAATAAACCCAAGATTCACCTTATTCAGCGCCGATGTCTTCTTTGCGGCTTTGGGGGTAGCTGCAGCCGAGAGTATCGTGCCCGGAATCATAGTCCCTGCGACGCCTATCGCAGACGCCCTTAAAAAATCTCTTCTTTGCATAGTGTTATGTGGTTTACTGATAATATTCCCAAACAGGATCGAGGTCATATTCGATAGGCTTTGCCGTATCATAGATAGACGGATCCTTGAAGACGTCGCCCTTTATCATGTCGGCATCCGTGCCCTTGTAGACATTTCCGTAAGGATCTGTCGCAACGATTGTTATCTTTGAACGGGAGTGCTTTCTGGTATACTTGAACATATGGGTGCAGATAGGGATGTAGCTATTCCTGTTACTTCCCTTGATATTTCCCCTTCCGACCACCCCGCAGTGGTACCCGATAGCCCACCAGTCCTGGCAGGAGGTGAGCGAAGGATGCTGGCTCTTGCCCCCGTCAGGATTTATTCTCTCCATTTCACCCATCAACTTGCCGTTTTCATAGACCTCAACCTTCCAGTCCGGGGTCCATCCAAAAATATTGGCGAGCACAACGTCTTTCCCAAACGGAAGTTCGCACTTTTCATAAGAGCCGCCAAATACAGAATCGCCCCGATACAGGCGCATCTGATAGCTCACGGGATAGCGAGTTGACTTCCAATACTGGTCAACGATTTGATTTCCTTCGATCCTGACGACCTGATAGCCATGAGGCACTCCGTCGGCATTGAGACGACTCCACCACCAGCAGCCGCTTGCGGCAGCAAGATTGTACTCTCTGATTCCGTGTTCATGTATGGCCGGCCTGTTGGCATGGATATGGCCGCTGTAGATATAGCGGTTGGGGAACTGAGAGAGAATTTCGAGGAGTTCTTCCCTTTCTTTCATGTTCCATACGGGGATATGGACGCAGAAAATAACGAGTTTCTCCTTCGGAACAAAGCTGAGATCCTGGCGGAGCCATTCGAGCTGCTCTTTAGTCAGCGCCCCATGGTATTTACTCGCCTTATTGAGTACATCGTACATCACATTATTCATGCTGACAAAGTGGACATCCCCTCTGTTCCAACTATAATCGGTAGGTCCGAAAATGTCCTCGAACATACGGAGATACCTCTGCATTGGAAGAGGGTTCTGGTCGTTGAGGACAAGGCCCTCATAGATTTGGTCATGATTGCCATTGGTCTGGAAAACCGGCATTCCGAAATGCTCCAGCTCCATTTCTTCCTTCATCATCGGAAGGATATAGTTGGTGTTGAACTCGCCCTCGGTATAGCCTATATCTCCTAGAGTGATGCAATAATTATCGCCGCCAAGTGCTGCTGCATGTTCCTTGATATCGGGTATCGTTTCGTTATGGAAACGCCTGACATGGTGGGGGTTCTGGCACTGCGGATCGGCCATGAAGAAGATATTCAGCCTTTTTGATGAAGGGCCCTCTTTCGGTATCAGATGGAAATTATAGACCGAATCGCGGTCGAGCTTACGGAAAAAGCAGGGGATACCGTTGCGGATAGGAATTTCGTATCCTGAAGGAACCGAATAATGGACATAATACGCAGCCTCATTCCTAACGAATGAATAATGCCCTTCCACATCTGTCTGAACAGCGGTGAAGCCATCGCTGACGGTCACACCAGCGACCGGGTTACCGGAAATATCACTGACCGTACCAAACACTTTCATCGTGCGCGCTTCTGAGGAATAAACTGTCAGAAAGGCTGCTGCAAGAAAAACAATGATCTTTTTCATTTATCTAAGACTGATTTTTATGAATTCCCTTTTCAAATCAGAGCCAAAGGCATATTCTCCCACATCAATTGAATCCAGGAGATACAGGTCGCTTCCCTTGAAAAGTGTTGACCTTTCAGCCAAGCTGCGAATTGCCGCAATCTTGTCCATAGATTCTTTTGGGACGACAAGATGGCAAGGAATAATGAACGCAATAGGGTTGACGGCAATGGCACGAGCTACTGCACGTGCTCCTCCCGGGTTGTTGCAGAGAGCGGCCATTTCTGTGTAGCTTATCAGACGAAGATGGTCCCGCTCAGCCTTAAAGAGGGTCTCATATACGTTTTTACGAAAAGGGGTTCCGAATATTCTGAGATCGTCCCAAGAGACTTCCTTTCCAAGAGTAATAAGCCCCCCGGTGCTGATTTTCCTCGTTCTTACCGAATCTACGGAAGACGGTGTCATGGTGGAGAGGATAGCGGCAATCTGAGCAAATTGGCGATAGTCGGGAGAGACGGACGCGATCTTCCCGTCAATCTCGGTTACTATCCACTCAATACCGGTATCCATAGTGTTATTTCAGTAACGGCTTAAGCTCACTCCAAGGAATGCTCACCGGGATAACCCCAAGTGAATACGGTCCTATCTCATAGGGCTGATAGTACCATGTTATGCCTGTCTTTCCGGGCTCGAAATTGCCATTGGAAACAATATCGGTAATAAAGAGCGAGCCGTATTCCTCTTCATTTCCGTCGAAAGACTCAAGAAGGTGCTTTCTTAGAAGCTCCGCAAGAGAGTCTGAGTAGTTCTCCACGAAAATATCCTTTTCCTGAACAAGCTCGCCGCTATTTTTGTCGAATACAAGGGCGGTAAGGGTATTTATCCCGTGAGCCCCGCCCCTGAAGCTGTAATATTCGACAATGTATGAACGTAGTTTTTTGTATCCGTCTGTGAAATATCCGTTGATATAATCATCCCACGAGAGCTGACCCTCCACCGGAAGGTCCTGAGCTTCAGCAAAATACGCATCTTCAAGATTGCTCTCATACCGGGAGGCCGTCTCCTCCACGGTTGTTGGCTCCTCCTCCATGTCGAAAGCCGCAGTGAGGATATTCCTTCTCATTACGGAATCGGCCACAGAGGGACCCGAGGGGTACTCGAGAGAAATTTGGACACTCAAAGTATCCCCTTCCCGAAGCGGAATTCTGGTATCTTCATTGAATGTGTCAGTCTTTAGTCCGCAGGCAGTAAACGCAGTAGCTGCGGCGATGGAAAGGACCAGAATTTTCAGACAGGATTTCATAAGGCCGGAATTTTCACAAATATAACAATTATTGTAAATAATCCATTACTCAAATTCCAACTGCTCGTTTACACCTACAGCGGCTACGCGGCAGTTGTCAACATAGTACTCTCCATAATCGGCATCACGAAGAATTGTCTGGGAACCATATTTCCTCATAACCCAAACGATAATCGAGAGATTATCCTTATTGTAGGTAGTAGGAATAGTCGCGGAATAGTCGAAAGATGCTATGTCTTCTTCTCCTGCTGAGAAGGTATCGCCTATGGAACTGGTCAGAGCTATACGTGCAATGTTGTCATGGACATAATTAGGATCCACTCCTGCGCTTATATAATTATTATTCTGGCTCATGACTATATTGCTCTCCATAACAATCGCAGTAATCTTATACTCTTCAGCCTGCTTTGAATAAACGTCAACATGGACACTAAGAGCCGATCCGCTGAGAGAAGAGGAGATTGCAACCCCCGTAACAACGGGATAATTGGCTTCTGTTTCAGCGATATCGTCCGCTATCATCTTGGCCGCTGTGGCATTAGCATAATTCTCAACAAGCCGGCGGCCATCTATATATGCGCAAGGATAACCTGGAATATTATAGAGACTCTCCCAAACGGCGGTTCCTGAGAAGGCGAGATTGCTGCTTGAAGGATGGAGATTGACATAATAGAGCTTGTCTCCAAGCTGCTCCTTTGCCAGCTTGAATGTTTCGGACATGTTGGGGCAGTATCCGCACCATGTTGCAGTAAACCTTTGACCGAGAGAATGGTGGACAATCGTTCCTGCGGTAATATCAAGAGCCTCCTGGGTAATGATAACCGGGTGGCAGGTCATTTCTGTGCAGAAGGAAGCGACACCGGTTCTTGTCGATCCCGATACATTGCCGCTAACTCTCAAGGTATGGACGTATCCGCCTTCCGCTGAACCTATAGTCTTGACGGGAGTAATCCAATCTCCGGTGACATCAACATGATAATCCTGAGTAGAATAAGCTGTAACGAGAATTTTCTGGCTCTTTCCGGAGAGATTGAACTGGGTCGGAGCTACGCGGAAAGTATTTGAAGACACATTGAACCACTCTGCGTCCTTGTCCGCAGCAGTAATTGTGCGGAAACCGCTTCTCTTTATCTCTGTGGGAGTATTGAATACTTTTATCGCCTTCTTGCTTCCTGTATCGAATGTCAGGACGATTCCTTCGGAAAGTTCGACAGGGATAGTTACGAAGTGATATGCCTTGCCGGGGATGAAGGTCTCTCCGTCTGGTGCATTGAGGACAATCTTGGAAGACGGGGATTCTACTCGTTTCACATAAGGAATACCACTGTTAGGAATAGAAATTGCCAAATCTCCTGTAAGAGACTCGTTATTAAGACTTTGAAGAACTACCGATTTGATACCCTCGCTCTCTACGGTAAACTTGATTCCTCCCGTAACGTTCTTGAAGGCCATATTGGTAGACTTTCCTTTGTAGACACAGATGAAAAGATCATCTCCGAAACTGTCGGCCTTAGCAGTCTGAACGCTGGGAAGGGTAGTGTAAATATTTGATCCGTCGCAATATACCTCTTTATTATATGGATAGAGGGCCCAATAATTGGCTCCAGTATTAGTGACGGTAAGATTACCCGTGAAAGTAGCAGAGGCCTGAGGCTCTGTAATGTCTGTCGTGAATTTAGCTCCACCGGCTGTACCATTGCCGGAGAACACGCTGAAGGCATCGCCAGGAAGCCAGCTGACGGAGCCATCTGAGTTACGAACGGTACGGGTGAGAGTCCCTCCCTCAGCTATGGCTGTAAGAGTCGTTATTGTCTGAGAATCAGTTGGTTCTACCGGATTATCTGCAAGTTCGATCGTGCAGGACGCGGCAATGATGGCCGCAAAAGCAAATAAATAAATCTTTTTCATGGCCATTATCCTTCAAAGGGTTCGTCAAATGTGTCTTCTATGGAGCCGTCGAACGGTCCGCTGAATAGAAAATTGATGTCAAAAAGAAGCTCCGCTTCTCTTGCCATGGGGATTATGTATTGTTTTTTCATATTGTGTTATTTGTTCTCTTCATATTGATAATCAACTGTTTCTCCTACTCGACACTGGGTGATGTTATTGACGATAACGCCCTTCTCCATGAATGCTACGACCTTAAAGCCATCGCCGCTCGGGACGGTCAGGGAGAATGACTTTGACGCTGTCTCTCCTTCGCCAAGATGGACAGATTCGCCCTTCAGGTGCTGACGAAGGATGTTGTTGTGGACATGGTTGGTCTCGCCTCCCGTCTGGGGAGCGATTTCCCCGTCCTTAAGGAGCATCACATTTATCGTATAATCTCCCTCCTCAACAGCGGTAATCTCCACATTTACGGCTCCTTCCGAACTGCTATCCATCCTAATGCCGCCAGCGAGCTGTCTTGTCTCAAGAAGTTTGTCCACCCCGGAGAGCAAAAGATCGGAGGAGGTAGTCGTAAACGCGGACGACGGATCCATATCGATGACCGCGGTAGGGTACTCGGAGACACCGAATTTACTGACGAGAGCTGTCCCGTCGGGGACAGCATAGGCGTCGACGAAATGGACGCTTACAGGGACGAGACGCCCCGGGCGGGCCTCCATCGCCGCGGCAAAAGCCGCCTCCATCCTCGGGCAATTGACACACCATGTCGCAGTGAAATCAAGAACGAGGGAGCGGCGGAAGAATTCCTTTCCTTCCTCCTGGACAACAAAAGCGGAGACAGTTAGCGGTTCCGACTCATAGCCGTCGTAGTAGGCGGCAAAGGTCCAAGATCCTTCTTCCGAAGGCGTAAAAACATTCCCAGCAAGGGATGGTTCTGCTGTCGTCCCGGAGACAAATATTATTTCGGCGAACTCAGTCACATCCTCTCCGTTAAAGAGGACGGAGAAGACGGCGCTTTCCCCTGCCGTGACATTGACTTCGCTCCTGTCCGACGTCATTACAATACTCACCGGGTCATCTTTCTGTCCGATGCAGCTTACTGCCGCAAGCAAAATTGCCGCTATGTAAAATAATCTTCTCATCGTCAGAAAGCCCATTGAACCCGGAGATTTGCACCCTTGTAGGCCGGCTGCCAGCGACAAACGCCGCCGGAGCAGACATAGCCTTCCCGAGTCCTTCCGAAGTTGAGTGAAACATTGAGGCCTGAAAGTGAATAAGCGACCCCGCCCTGATAATAATGGGTCCCTGTGCTGCCATGATTGTACATATCGCTCATGGAAATGCTCCAGCGAGGCGCGAATGTCACTTCCGCGACCGCGGCCATCCAATCCTTTGTAAGCTCCTCGGAATATAGATATTGGAGTTCTAGTCGGGCTGCCACCTTCTTTGTGAATTTATATAGTCCATCCACGACAAAAACGTTCTGGGCATCTGTTGCCTTGCGGTTGCCGTGGGTCGGAGAATTCTCTTGGATGGAAACGAAAAACACGGTCCTGAACTTACGGGACCATACTTTTTCAATGTCGACGTTGATATCCCGATAAGCAAGATAGGGCTCGTCGCGGTTTGGAAGAGCGGAGGGGAGGGCATCAATCCACGACCCTCCGACATGAACTTTCATGCCGTATCTGCCGCCGAGCGCCGTCCCTTTCTTGAACGAATAGTAAAGATCTCCCTGAAAGCCGGATTCGCCGTCGGCATAGGTGACGTAAGGGTTGAGCCCTGCAAGAAGATATGTCTGCTGCATGCAGAGGGAAGGAAGATAGTTGAGTGTGTTGGCGGGGATGCGGCTTCCGGTCGTCTGGAAAATCGGAGAAAGCATATTCTCTAGGCGGCGGTAAATGACTGATGCCGAGAAACTTCCAATCGCATAGTTAATTTCCGCAAGGGCGGCAGATCCGCCCCGAAGGTCATATTTCTCGCGGCCGCCCTTCTGGTGCTCTGCCGTAAAGTCTGCACCTTTCCCAACATATTCCGCCTTCAGCGAAAGACCGGAATATGAATACTGGAGTCTGCCTGACCATGAGAGGATATTCTTCGGAAGGGAAAAGCCAGAAGATGATGCAAGAAAGGCGATATTCTCTTCCTCAGAACGAAGTGCCTTATCCATAACGCTCCCTTCAATACGGAAAGAATGTGCGCTCTCGACCCCGAAGATTGAAGGAATATCGACAGAGACATCGCCGGCGGAGACAACAGAATCAGAAAGGCGAAGGCAATATAGGGGCGCTCCGCCGAGAATCTTTATCCTAAGGCCGTTATTCCGGGTCCTGAAAGAGACATTCCCGCCGACAAGTGGGTTGTTGATGCCGAGCTCGCGGTCCTCCCAGCTTCTCAGTAGAAGGCCGCTTCCTATCTGTTCATAGAAACTTCCCGCCCTTACTTCGACAAGACCCGGGTTCCATGCTGCATAAAGACCGGTGAGTCCGGCGCCCTTAAGAGCATCAGGATAGCCGGAAAGAGGCTCGGGATAATACTCTGCCGCAAGACCGGCAGAAAGATTTCCTCGTAGCCAGTCAAGCTTGAGATAATTATTGGAGCCGAATGCATTTTCCCTCTCTCCCAGCACGGAATCATCCATGTAGAGGATAGAGTTCGATTCAAAGCTTCCGCTCACTCTCCCCCAATCCTTTTCCTGTGCTCGCGAAGCCAGAGGAAGGATTAGTAGAATCAGGGAGATGGAAAAAAGGCGTCTCATTTGCTCATGCTTTTCCTAACCTTGTCAAGGAGAACTTCTTCGTCTCCGGGACGATACCCAATATGAGTATAGATGAGTTTCCCGTTCTTGTCATATAGAAAGACCTGAGGGACAGATGAAACATTGAGGGCCCTCTTGAAATCGGAATTGACATCAAAAAGGGGAACGATGCCTTCCCAATCTCTTCCCTGGGCAAGGGCGACCGCTCTCGAAAGAGAACGGCTGTCATCTACGGAGACAGCATATATCCTAAGTGGCTGTGGGCCGTTCCAGTCGGGATAGCCTTCAGATATAGTGTCCAGCTCCTTGAGGCAAGGCTTACACGTTGTCATCCACATACTTATGACAAAAGGAGTCTTGCCGTCGATAAGCGAGGAGCTATTAATCTGCTTGCCCGAAAGATCTTGCAGCTTGACAGAAGGAAGCTGCTGGGCAAAGACCCCGATGCATAGAAGGGCTGCGACAAAGGTAAATACTAACTTTTTCATATTCACGCAAAGTTAATAATAATTGCGGTAAATATGCACTACTTTACTACTTGCGAATCAAGTAGTGCTGCAAGCTCTTTTGTAATGGCTCTCCGAGAGAAACACTCTATCCCGTCCGGAGGCAGGAGAGCATCTTCTTCGCCAAGATAATTATTCCAAATCCAGTCGACAAAAGTTCTTGTTTTATCCTCATTGTCCCACTCGCAGACGACGCGTCCCGGAATGGCGATGTCGTCAAAGACTCTTGCCATTGCCCCATCTTCCTGGCCAATTCCGAGAATAGGACGGCGGGCGGCGAGATATTCGAAAAGCTTACCCGGAAGGATCGGCCTGTAGTCGGGATCCTTTCGCAGTGGAAGAATAAGAAGGGATGCGGCCCTCTGCTCTCTGACAGCAACCTCGTGGGCCTTATAGCCAAGATTGATAACATTCTCTGCAAGGCCCTCTCTTTCAATTGCTTCCATGACCCCCTTATCAACCTTTCCAACCAGCCTCAACCGCATTTTCTCCTTGAAGTGGGGATCATTAGCCACCTTTTCTCCAAGCACTTTCCAAAGCGTGAGAGGATTGCCGTCGTCAGCAAAAAGACCGGTATGGACAATATTGAAAAGGCCATCACTTTCTACCGGTCCGAAGAAATCATCTTCATCATAACCGTTGGTAATCATCGCTACCGGAGTCGTTGTTCTGGATTGGAACTCTTCCTGAACGAGAGGGGTCACGGCCAACACTGTTGATGCATCGTCAAGAACCCCTTGCTCCATCTTCAGAAGGCGTTTTTTCACAGGCGATGTCAGGGGAAGATATTTAAGATAATACATCTTCGTCCAGGGGTCCCGGAAATCTGGTATCCAAGGAAGTCCTGTCGCCTTGCTGAGGCGCTGGCCGATAAGGTGCATGGAATGCGGCGGGCCTGTTGTAACTATCACATCCACAGGATGTTCCTTGAGATATTTCTTGAGGAAGCGGACTGATGGGCGGACCCACCAGATTCTCGGATCCGGGACGAAGAGATTTCCCCTTATCCAGAGGGAAAGACGTTGTTTGAATGATTTCCTGCCGCTCGAAATCGGGGTCACCGACCCTCCCGCTGCGCCTGCGGTAAGGGTTTTCATGTCCGTAGAGGACCCTTTTCCCATTAGACGGCGATAGATTCCATAAGGCTCTTTTATCGGCCTGAGAATAATCTCGGCCTCCGGCGGAATCTCCGCTTCCAGAGTCCTGTCAATAGAGGTGTATTCCGGATTGGACGGGGTATAAATCACGGGCTGCCACCCTTCGGAAGGAAGGTATTTCGAGAATTTTACCCACCTCTGGACCCCCGAGCCTCCGCTCGGAGGCCAATAATAAGTTATGACAAGTACTCTTTTCTTCATCTTCTAATTCATTTGCGCTCAGCGGCAAGGGCGGCATCAAGGGTTATCTCCCGACCATCTTTATAAGCCTCGATATACGCATCCTCAAAACCGAGGCCTCGCACATCGTTGAGATGTTCGAGGGCCGCCGGGTAGGTCCTGAAAACTCCGACCGAATAGGAATATCTCAAATTATTTGTAAGTCTCTCGTAGACAGGGCTGAGACCGGCGAGATCGTCGAGGGACGCATGAGACTGTCTTGTAAAGATATGTATCTGATAGACAATTCCTTCCGGGAGAGGCTTATCAAGGGCAAAACGGCCGACGGCAGAGATTCTGAACTCCGAACCACCCTCCGACGAAGGCGCTGATATGAACCGGATATCAAGGGGAGGACCGAATGGGTTCTTCGAGAAAGTATATGCAGAACCAGCTCCGACTACCTGCCTGTCGGCAGAGGTGCGGAGACGGCTGCTTCCAGACCCAGTCCCCTTATGAAGGAAAGAATCTTCAATTACCCTGAGGCGGGCTTCTGCGGCGGAAAGAGAGTCGCGAAGGGGCTTCAAAAGAGCCTGCCGGGAGACAATGGACTCGGATATGCGTCCAGGGTCTTCCCCCCCGGAAAGAAGGGAAGATCGAAGGGCGTCTATCGACGATTCAACAAGATAGATTGAATCTCGTATCGCGCTGATTCTGGAAGTGGTCTCGGTATAGATGCGCATCTCGTCATTATGGGGAATCGACCCCCTAACTGCCGAACCGGCATCAATTCTTGTCGGGTCATTGACTGGCGAAAGGGAAAAGAGAGCCCGCCTCTCCTTCGCCTCCGTTACCTTTGCCCTCTCAGGAACCTCCTGATATTCAAGCACATATACGCAGACGCTATCTTTGGAGCACTCCCTGTTTGAGGCAAAAATAGTGTACTTCCCATCCCGGGTGTCCATAAGCAGAAAATCATCTCCTTCGGACGAATAAGGGAACCCCATGTTGACGGGTTCTCCCCAGCGGCGGGAATACTCATCCCAATCGGAATAATAGAGATCGTATCCTCCCATTCCGTAAAGTCCGTCGGAAGAAAAATAAAGCCTTTTTTTATCATTTGAAAGGACAGGAAATATCTCGTTGCCGGAGGTTGTCAGCCGCTCATCCAGAAGTCTCGGCTCGCTCCATAGAGAATCGCTCCCGGAAGAAAAATAAAGATTCCTGACTCCGGAAGGAGTTGAGGCTGAGTAATATATGCTTTCCGAACCCTGAGGTACATAGGTTGCAAATACTGGGGGGAGTGAACCTTGGTCGAAAGAGTTTGGCGTAGGCCTCCATGAGGCCGGGGCCATCGGATAGAATAGGAAAAAGTCTGAGACAGAGAAGAAGGCCTTTGCAATGGGGGTCACTACGGAGAAACGTTCCGTCATCTTCAAGGCATTTCGGATTTCATCAATCTTTTTTGTTGCCGCCCCTCCCCCGGAAAGAGCCTCTGCTTCCCGATAACGGTCAAGTGCCTTTTCAAACTCATAGGCCGCTTTTAGACTGTCCCCTTCTGCAATAAGCTCTCTCTCCGTCATTTTCTTAGCGGCGGTTTCAACCGTGACTTTTCCCTCTCCGACAGTGCGGAAATAGTCTTCCGGAAGAAGGCGTGGAAACTCAAACAGAACTGAAGTGTCAACGGAGACAGACACCGTATCTGCAATTCCTCCTATTACGCCTCTGAGGATATCAATCGTATCCCGACGGACAACGAGAGTATCAGACTGGGCCGACGCGGATACTCCGCCGGACACAATCATCAGCACCAAAACAACTCCGAATAACTGTCTTTTCACTTAAAATACCCTCGATTTGAGCATGCAAAATTAAGAAATAAGTATTAGAAATTATGTTTGTAAGAAAAAAATCGTAAATTTGTACCCTTATTTTTGCCGGGGTAGCGGATCGGCACCACTAGACGCGGCATTATGTGAAACTAAAAATAACAAATAATAACGAAACAATGCAAAGCAAAGGTCTAATCAGATTGGTCGCGATTGTTCTCGCTATCGCTTGTATCTGGCAGCTTTCCTTCACGGCGGTTACCCGTATTGAGGAAAACAAGGCAGCCAAGGTCGCAGCGGAGAAAGCACAGCAGTTCGTCGAGACCAACAATGTGGCCGCAGAAGTGAGGGAATTCGTCCTCGACTCGGTCGCAAACGTAAGGAACAGGGCTTATGTCGACTCGCTCAGCTCTGAAAAAGTTTATTTAGGATACACATTCCAGCAGGTTAAGGAGAAAGAGATCAACCTCGGACTCGACCTCAAAGGCGGTATGAACGTCATGCTCCAGGTCCAGCTCGAAGATCTTGTAAGGGCGCTTTCCGGCGGCAGCACCGATCCTGATTTCCTTAAGGCAATGGATGTTGCAAAAGCCAATAATGTCAACTCCAGCCAGGATTTCATCGCCCTCTTCGGAGACGCATGGGCCCAGAACGCAGGCGGACGCCGTCTTGCCGAGATTTTCGGCACTTATGAGCTCCGCGACAAGGTAAAGCCCGAGTCCACAGACTCTGAAGTTCTCAGTGTCATCCGCTCCGAGGCAAAGAGTGCAATCGACAACTCCTTCAATGTCCTCCGCAACCGTATCGACCGTTTCGGCGTGACTCAGCCTAACATCCAGAGAATCGAAAACAGCGGCAAAATTCTTATAGAGCTTCCGGGCGTAAAGGATCCTGAGCGTGTTAGAAAGCTTCTCCAAGGGACCGCTTCTCTCGAGTTTTGGCCGACTTTCCAGGGCAACGAGATCAACCTCAACGCCGTCGATGCTCGGGTCGCCGAAATTCTCGCCAATCTCAGCGAGGGCGAAGTTGCCGACTCTCTTACCTCTGAGCAGCTTGCGGCGAAGGAGCATCCGCTCCTCTCCATCCTTGCTCCCAGCGGCTGGAACAACGCCTGCCTCGGTTTTGCCCAGGGTGTTGACACTGTTACCGTCAACAGATATCTTGCTCTTGCAGAAGATATCCTCCCTCAGGGATTCAAAGGGATGTGGACCGTCAAGCCTTCTGAGTATGCAACAGGCGCAAACCTTTATGAACTCGTAGCTATCAAGGCGACCTCCCGTGACGGAAAGGCCCCTCTCGACGGCTCCGCAGTGACCGATGCCCGCGTTGAATTCAACCAGGCCAACGGTGGTGCTCCTTCCGTTTCGATGTCTATGAACGCAGAGGGCGCCAGCACATGGGCCCGCCTCACAAAGGACAATATCGGAAAGCAGATTGCTATCGTTCTCGACGGACTTGTATACTCCTATCCTAATGTCCAGAACGAGATCACCGGAGGAAACTCCCAGATTACCGGCCATTTCGACACCCAGGAGGCAGAGGACCTTGCAAACGTCCTCAAATCCGGTAAGCTCCCCGCCCCTGCCACTATCATTCAGGAGCAGGTTGTAGGACCTTCTCTTGGTAGTGCATCTATCCGCGCCGGTCTCATTTCCTTCATCATCGCGTTCATCCTCGTCCTCATCTACATGGTATTCTTCTACCGGGGTGCAGGTCTCATCGCCGACACGGCCCTCCTCTGCAACGTGCTTCTCCTCTTCGGAGTTCTCGTTTCATTCGGAGCCGTCCTTACCCTTCCTGGTATCGCCGGTCTCGTGTTGACGCTCGGTATGGCCGTGGATGCCAATGTTATTATCTATGAGCGAATCAAGGAAGAGCTTGCAGCAGGAAAAGGCTTCTCGAAGGCTGTCTCCGACGGTTATAAGAACGCCTACTCCGCAATTATCGACGGTCAGGTAACGACCCTCCTCACCGGTATCATCCTTTATATATTCGGTTCCGGTCCGGTCCAGGGCTTCGCTACTACCCTCATCATCGGTATCATCACTTCCGTCCTCACCTCGATCTTCATCACAAGGCTTATCTTTGACGACAGAATCAAGAAGGGCAAGACTGTCTCCCTTTCAAACAAGGCCACCGAGAACTTCCTGAAGAACACCCATATAGACTTCATCAAGCTCAAGAAGTACTCCTACGTCATCTCTGGATGCCTCATTCTCATAGCCATTCTCTCCATCTGCTTCAAGGGATTCAGCTATGGAGTCGACTTCACCGGTGGTCGTACGTATATCGTCCGTTTCGACCAGGCTGTCACCACCGAGGAAGTCCGCGCCGCTGTTGAAAACACCTTCCAGATCGCAGCAGAGCAGGAGGGCGAAGAGCAGTACTCTGTCGAGGTCAAGCAGTTCGGTGGCGAAAGCCAGATGAAGGTTACGACCCAGTACAAAGTTAACAGTGAAGATTCTGCCGTTGATACCGAAATTGAAGGTCTCCTGTTCAAGGCTCTCAGCGGCTTCTACTCAGAACCAATTCAGCTTGAGGACTTTACCTCAACTCTTGAAAACCCCAATGGTATCATTTCTTCCGACAAGGTCGGACCGACCATTGCTCGTGACATCCAGAGGTCGGCTATCATCTCCGTCCTCCTAGCCCTCCTAGTAATCTTCGGCTATATTGCCATCAGGTTCAAGGGCTGGACATGGGGTCTTGGTGGTGTCGTCTCCCTCGCCCACACCGCAATCATCGTCATTGGTTTCTTCTCTCTGTTCAACGGTATTCTCCCGTTCAACCTTGATGTCGACCAGACGTTTATAGCGGCTATCCTGACGATCATCGGTTACGCCATCAACGATAACGTGGTTATCTTCGACCGTATCCGTGAACAGAGGGGACTCCACCCGAATGACGAATTCAGAAAGACGGTCAACACCGCTCTCAACGCGACCCTCACCCGTACGGTCAATACCTCCGTTTCGACCCTCCTCCCTATGCTTGCCATTGCAATCTTCGGCGGTGAGTCCATTAGGGGTCTTGCGGTTGCCCTCTGCCTCGGTGTCATCATCGGTACTTATGCTTCCATCATGATTGGTACTCCTATCATGTATGATGCAACCATGAAGTCTCTCGAGAAGAAGCCCGTCACAAAGAAGAAATAAAGTGATGTAAATAAATCTTGGCGCAGGTGCGAAATGAAAGTCGTAACCTGCGCCATTGTTAATAGTCAACCTATTGATTAGCAAGAACTTCCCACAAAAGCATGGCGCAGGTCCCCAAAAAGAAAACACACCTGCGCCAAAAAAGGGAAAAGGCCTCCGACTCCTACCAGGAGCTTACCCAATAGCTACCGACTATGGAAAAGAACCTCGATATTCGTGCTTCAAGAATTTTGGTTATCTTTGCGGAGTATGGGAAAAAGGTTTGTACATGTAGCGCGAGCGATGGCTCTGGCGGTTTTTCTGGCGGCGGGTTGCTCGTCGAGGGGAAGCGACGCGGAGAAAATGAGCTCATGGTACTCAGAAGGGTGTGCCCTTGGAGAGGACGGAGATCACTATGGGGCAATCCTGTCCCTTACCAAAGCGATGAACTGCGCCCTCCGGCTTGATGACAAAGAGGCCCTGGAGTTTATTGAATCCCGGATTTCCAAGGAATATGCCGCTGTAGACGATGTTAGTGCGGCTACGACTCTTTTGGTCTCGTCGCAGCTAGAGCTTGAGGAGGCGCGACTTCGAGAGTCGAGGATGAAGATGGGTGCGCTTCTGCTTTTTGTAGTCGCCGTGCTCGCGACAGTGATTCTTTATCTTATTGCGAGAAAGAGTCAAGCGGAGAAAAGGCTTGCTGACGAAGAAGCTGAGAATGACAGGCTTATGTCCATCGCTGAAGACCTTCGAAACAAAGCGTCCGCGGCCGGAAAGAAGCAGAAAGGACGCCAGGGTGATGCCCTTGACCGCCTCTGTGAGCAGTATTATGTCTATGAAGGAACTGACAATCTCCAGCCGAAAATCCTCAAGGAGGTTAAGTCCATCGTGGAGGGACTCCGTAGCGACCCCAAGACCCAAAAAGACCTCGAGCAGAGCCTCAACGAGGACTATGACAACGTTGTCAAGAAGCTCCGCGAGCAGCTTCCAAAAATAAAAGAAGAGGATGTTCTCCTCTTCTGTTTCTGCTCTTCCGGCTTTTCTTCTACCACAATATCTACCCTCTTGGAGAAGGACAAGCCCTATGTTTACAACCGCCTCTACCGCCTCAAGGGCCGCATTTCGTCCTCTGATGCTCCGGACAAGGACCTTTTCCTTAGTCTTCTCTGAGCCTTATTTAACTCCCGTCCCCTCAGAAACGGCTTGATAATCCTCAGTGAGAATTGTGTCTATTCCCATGGAGAATAAGGACTCTGCTTCTTTGGGTAGATTTGATGAGTTGACATTGCATCTCAGCCCATTCGCCTTCGCGCGGTCAACGGTAGCCTTATCGAAATAAGGCTTGATAAGCTGAATAGTGCTGCATTTGTATCTCAGGGCATCTTCAATAACATCCCTATCATAGGTTTGGCTCATGCACCGAGGGATTTCAGGAGCCATTCGAAGGAGTTGTTCCTGAAGGGCGGGGCTTTCAGATGTAAAATAAACATGATTCTGAGCATCAAATACCTTGATCAGATCTATGACTTTTTGAAGTTTCTCCTCTTCCCATGGCCGCCCCTCGATGGATAGCAAGTGAATATTCATTATTGTATGGCAGGAGAACTTTTTCAAGATATCTTCAAACCGGATGGCCCCGGCATCATTGCCGGTAACAATCTCGCCTTCTTTGGTATAGCAAAGATTGAAATCCACCTCTGATGCTCCCAAGGCAACTGCTGCGCCTAATGATGCCAATAAATTATCGGGAAGGAGGAAGAATAACCCCTTGTGGGCGCAAAGGCGCTTTGCAGGGGCTTCCGGAAGCGGGGGAACAATTGCGCTGCCTCCGGGACGATACTTCCACGGCCGCCTGCCGAGATCAACATACTCGGAATGCAATGCCGGAGGATTTCCATAGCCTGCTGGCTTCAAATACTTTTCCTTGGGGTCAAAAGTAGCATCCAGAGTAGCTATTTCAGAGCGAAGGGCACCAAGGATTTCTCCTGTCGGAGCCACTATACTGGAGCATCCGCCCAATTCCGAATCCAGCCCCATTGAGACCGACGCTCTGACAAGATATGCCCCCGTGTTGTAGGCACAGAAAGTATTAATGATATCCAGAGCCCGGAACGTGTCGCTGCGCTGATGGGAGCATCCGATGATGATATCCGGCTTCCACCTCGCAATATTGGCGTAATTCTCATAGAAATAAAAATCATAGCAAGTAAGGAAAGCGTACCGGACTCCTTCTATATCAAGAATATAAGGTTTGGTCCACTCTTCGGTGTAGGATTTGTCCAATTTACTCCATTCTCCGCGAGTAAGATGCTCCTTATAATACTTCCCTATGACTTCACCCTCGCGGTTAAAGATAAATATCGAGTTCCGGGGATTCTCTATTGTCGTATCAACGACTCCAGCAAATACGAGAGAATTGCATCGCCGTGCTGTCTCGGCACATGTCTGAAGAAGGACAGGGCCATAGGTCCTTGCCGTTTGGAGGAAATCCTCTTTAGACTTTGTCTTTCCCGGGACCTCGCAAAACTCGGGAAGAACAATAATATCAAGGCTCGAATCGCATTTCCTCAGCTCGTTGAGGGTCCATTCGAAGCTCTTATCGAGCCCCTCTCTGTCCTGAGCAAAGTATTGCTGGATAACCCGGGCTTTCATAGGGTCCGCAGCACCCGGGAGAGCGGAGAATAACATTAAAGGAAGGATAGCTGAACAGACCTTCAGAAATAATTTATTTCGATTCATTTGCTATGGCTTTTTTTCTAAATATTTTATCGACAACAAGAGCAATGGCGCCGTCTCCCGTCACATTGCACCCGGGGCCATAGCCGTCGAGGGCAAGGTAAAGAGTCATGACCATTGCCGTCTGGTCAGGAGAAAAGCCCATAATTGTTTCCAAAAGCCCGATGGATGCCATCAGGACGCCACCCATGACTCCGGGAGCCGCAACAGCTGCTATCCCTTGCATCAACACGAAATGGACATATACGGCAAACGGTATCGGCATTCCGGAGAGATAAGCCACTGCGATTGACGATACGGCCAGCTTAATCGTTGAGCCGCACATATGGACGGTTGAACATAGCGGAATGGTGAAATCCACGATGTAATCGGGGATGCCGTTTTTTCGGGCACAGGCAGAGGTGACCGGGATTGCCGCTGAAGACGAGCAGATGGAAAAGGCCGTTAGGTAGGCTGGAACCATATTCCAAAGGCATTTGAAAGGGTTCTTCCCAGCAATGGCTCCTGCTATGCAGTACTGAATCACAAGGAAAACGAGAGTCAGAATGAATCCGGTAAGGATAATTTTAACTCCGGCACCAAGCAAGGATGCAATGACTCCACGGGCGCTCATTTCGCAGATCATCGTGAAAATATACCATGGAAGCAGGGGAATAATTGCTTTTTCAATGGTAATCTTGACGATATCCCCGAATTCATCAAAGGCCTTTTTGAGAGCTGTCGCGTCCGTCACGATAATTCCAATCCCTATCATGAAGGAGAGAAGCAGGGCGGTCAGGATATCGCAAACAGGAGGAATCTTGATATCAAAGAAAGGGACGAATTCCTTTGCGGCAACTGCCTCTGGAGACAACTCGCCGGCTTTCAGGTAGAGCGGAAACGCGTTTGATGCGCATACATGAGCGAAAAAGCCGGAACAGATGGTTGAAAGATATGCTATCGCAATTACCACCAAGAGCATTTTTCCTGCTCCTTTCCCCATATTCGCGATTGCGGATGTGACGAGACCGAGGATCAGAAGAGGAATAATGAATTTAAGAATCTGCGCAAAGAGGACATTGAAGGTCTTGAAAATGCGCACAAGAACATCCGGCGCAACCATGCCGAGCAGCGCTCCGCCGAGAATCGCCAGAAGAACTTTAACGAAAAGACCGAGTTTCAACTTTCTCATAAGAGAAAAATAGTAGTGTTAGAACTCGAGAACTGCCTTGATAGGATAGTGATCAGATATGAACTTTCTGTCCATGTAGGGCTTCAGAACCGTCTCATAGTAGATGCATTTTGAGAACCCGTTTATGTAGATATAGTCAATGATTTCCTTATCTGCCTTTCCCCAGCCATTGTACGTAGGATGGTGATCGGTCATTGGAGCGACCTCTCGCGCAGATTGCATCTTTGAATTAAGTCCCTCAAACTCTGGTCTTTCCGGAGTCATGTTAAAATCTCCCGTAAGTACCATCGGGTATCCCTCCGGATTGATTGATGCTATGCGGTTGACGATAAGTTCAAGACCTTTGGCGCGGGCTTCCCAGCCTTTATGATCAAGGTGGGTGTTGACAAAATAGAACTTCTTCCCGGATTCTTTATCCTTGAGAAGGGCCCATGTCGCTGATCTCTTCTGATCAGCATCCCAACCCTTTGAAGGCTTGTCCGGGGTCTCGGAGAGCCAGAATGTTCCCCATTTCAAGAGCTTAATGGTCTTCTTATTGTAGAATATCGCCATCTGCTCACCTTCCTTTTTACCGTCTTCCCTTCCGACTCCGACGCCCTTGTAGTAACCAGGATATTCATTAAGGTAGTTGACCTGGAAAGAAAGGGCCTCCTGAAGACCGATAACATCCGGCTTCTGGTCATCCAGCATCATTGCAGACGCAGGATAGCGGAACTCCCATGAGTTTGTCCCGTCTTTGGCGGTCCCATAACGGATATTATATGACATTACGGTTATTTTGGCCGGAGAATCTTTGCTCCCGGCAAAGAGCGGAAGAATGAGCAATGATGCAACTGCCGCAAGTACTGTTTTTTTCATGCCTTACTTTGTTTTACCCTCAAATTTAGCAATAATTATGTATTTTTGCACGAATCAACAACATAAAGCATGAAAGAAACAGGGTTTGCAGATATAGGACGGACAGAGGCTCTGAGGCTCCTTTTCGAAGGCACTCCTTTCAACAACGAGAAAGGAAAAATTCAAATCAACGACGGCTTTGCCATTTCATCTGGCAAGCTGCTGCTAGAGGGCATTGATTTCAATCTCATCTATTTCCCCCTGAAGCACCTTGGATACAAAAGTATTATTGCTGCGACCGGCGAGATTTATGCCTCGATGGCGACGCCGAGAAGCCTTGATATCGTCATTGGAATATCCTCTAAGCTTGATTTCCCCCAGATAAAAGAGCTCTGGAGCGGGATGGTTGCAGCGGCCATCGAACATGGATATGAGTCCGTAGGGCTGGATCTGGTCCCTTCTCAAAACGGACTAACAATAAGCGTATCTGCCCTTGGATCAGTTTCTTCCAAGACTCTCGCCGCTAAGCCTGAACCGAAAACGAAGGATCTTATCTGCATCTCCGGTAGCCTCGGCGCCGCTTATCTTGGCATGCAGGCTCTTGAAAGGGGACTCAAGGAGTTCGAAAAGAGCTCGGAACAGCCGTCTCTCGAGAAAAACAGGATGCTCATCGGGGCATACCTGAAGCCTGAGCTTGAGGCGGGATTGCCCTCGAAACTGGAGAGAGAAGGCATTCATCCTTCCTCCGGATATTTCATTACAAAAGGCCTCTCAGATGCCGTTAAAAGGTTATCCGCAGATACCGGTCTCGGAGCGAAAATCTATGCGGACAGGATTCCCTTCGAAGGAAACTCTTTCGCTCTCGGCAAAGAACTCAATATCGACCCTGTCTCAGCGGCAATGAACGGTGGCGATGATTTTAAACTGCTTTTCACTATCCCTATCCTCCAAGGTGAACGCTTCCGGAAGGATTTCCAGACATTTGACATTATCGGACACTTGGCTCTTCCGGAAACCGGGACAGTTCTCGTCTCTCCTGATGGGGTCGAGTTCCCAATAAGAGCCCAAGGTTGGCCGGACGAAGACTAATCCTCTCTATCTATTTTGAAATCCAATTATTTTTATCTAACTTTCGCCAAATTAACGTAATATTTCTACCAACATGAAAAAAATAACTGCTATTTTGGCGACTGCGGCCCTCCTTCTTGCAGGAAGTAATGCTTCAGCCCAGTCTCTACTTTCCAAAATTTTTGGGAGCTCTTCTTCTACAAGCACGCTCTCCAATATCGTGAATAGCGTAGCCGGGACTGTTTTTTCCGCACCTGTAAGTCTCGATGGGACCTATACCTACAACGGCTCTGCCGTCAGTGTTAGCAGTTCGGATGGCAGCGTTCTTACCAATCTCGCCGGATCTGCCGTGACTGGCACAGCCGAAGCTAAGGTTGACGAATATCTCGCAAAGGTCGGCATCAAGCCCGGTTCCTTTACGATGACTTTCGACAAAGACGAAGAGACATTTACTCTCAACGCTTTCGGAATGAATCTCCCCGGTAAATACAAAGTTGGTGACGAAGAAAAGACTGTTACCCTTACATTCGGAAAGACCTTCTCCTATCTTTCAATGACTGGCAACCTCGAGTCCACGTCAAGCGGCGCCAAGATGGTTTTCCAGGCCAACAAACTCCTCGCTTTCATGAAGAAAGTTGCTTCAATCGCGGGAAAGAACTCCGCAGAGATAGCAGCCATTACAAAGCTTGCTGACAATTACGACAACTTCAAGGTTGGAATGAAACTGACCAAATAATCAGAGATATAACCGAACCAAATAAACGTGTACAATAAAACCGGAGAAGGGGGCGGCCAATTAGGTCGGCCTCTTCTTTTTATCGCTCCTGAGCGCCCGTGGCACGGGAGACTTCTCACGGAACAGGAAGCGTCTCTCGCCAGAGATATTTTATTTCCCTTTTTGATTAATTGTTATTATATGGAGAATCTCCGGATCCATCCCTATTCCGTCTCTACTTCCTTCTACAATATAACACACCACAGATCTTCCCTTTCTTCTAGTATTTTGCGTTGCAAAGATACAAACTGGGTACACTATTCCTGTAACTTCTATTTTTTCTCCTGATTCATCTGTATATAGAAGTGTTTCCCTCTCCCATGAATTAGAGGCATAACGATTAATGAAATCTTTATATACCAACCAGTCTTTCCCAAAGTCTTGAACGAAAATAGCCCTCCGAAGGTCACTTTTATCTTCAACGAAAAACACTATTTCTTCTTCTCCCCCCGAAGCGGGGAAAGAAATAGTATAGTCTTGTTTTTTAACCACTTCTCCGTTTTCTACAACATAGATGAATTTATCATATATCGGGGGAACTCCATATAATTTCTCTTCCTTGCTGCAAGAACACAGCAAGAGCAAAGCTCCAATCAGATAAAAGTATTTATGTTTCATAATAATATTGGTTTATTAACAAGTATTTCTTCTCTGCCGTATGTTGGATTATAGGGATCACCTTGAGAATATGTGAGGTAATTTGTATCATGATAATAACCATCAAAGCTTCCATTCCAGCCCCAATTCATATGAAATAATACATAATTGATGCGATTGGCTGGTTCTTCAAGTTCTAGATCATAGTATGAAGAAAACCGCACAAATTGGCATTGTATGAGCAGATCGTATCTGGCATCTCAGATAAAAAACACTGAACTACTTTCATCGCCATTATAAGGCGGAAATTCAAAAAACCGCATAACCTGTCCCGTTGCAATAGTTGTAATCGTAATCAGGATCTTCGCCACATTCATCAAATGCCGCATCACAGAACTGCAAATACAAATCTTCCGGCATATCCTCTGGCTGGTTCCTTAAGGAATAAACCGTCCAGCCTTCCACCCCTAAATCATACATAAAATCATACAACACATCATCTAATCCGGATCGTGTTGCAGGGTTGTATTCAGAACTATCCAATTCCTCATACTGACTCCATACAGAGTGGTCAACTCTTAACTCTGGATTTGCATTTACTGTCCTTATATTTTCCTTCATCTCTTCAAGAAGGACATCGGCTCCGGTTCCGGTTGGGTTCCCGTCAAAATAGCCATGCTCAACTTCTGCGAGTATGGGATAATAATTCTTTGTTCCTGATAAATTCATTACCTCTTGTCTCAGGCAACCCGGAAGAAGAAAACTGCATGGCAACTTTCATCGCATCTTCACTGGTCAGAACTGTTGATTCTTTCGATATTCTCCACGTAGGAGATTCAACCTGTGCTAATTCTTCTATCTCGTTTCGCATGATCTGTGATTGACAAGAAAACAATATCAAAAGAAGAAATGCTGAAATGGAATAAAGTTTAAATAGTCTAATCATCTCTTTTTGCAGTGAATTGGTTCGGATATGTAAAGATATTTTTTTTAACAAAATATCAAAAAAAGTTACCGCTGACTGCACATGCCTTTGAAGACCTCTTCTACAATTGGATTGGTTTTTCTCTTTCTTTTCTGTGCTACTTGAGGCCCTTTTCGTGGTACGGGAATGCTCTTTAGGCACTTTCGTACTACCAAATGCCAAAAAAACGTTCCAGGCCAACCCTAAGGGGACCTGGAACAAATTTCTCTTTTGGATGCTCTTGAGACTTGAGAGTCTCAGAAGACTTATCGGAGCTGGAAGATTACAGGGAAGGTGTAGGTAACCTTTACTGCGCGGTCTCTCTGCTTTCCGGGTTTCCACTTAGGAGAACTGGAAACGACGCGGACGGCCTCTTTGTCAAGGGAGTCATCAACGCCACGGAGGACCTTAACGTTGGTTACACGACCGTCTGCCTCAACCGTGAACTGTAGCGTGACACGGCCCTGAACGCCATTTTCCTTTGCGATTTCAGGATAGACAAGCTTGGAGTTGACCCACTTCGAGAACTCATTGGCATCTCCGCCGTTGAACGACGGTTTCTCCTCAACGAGCTGGAACGGAATGGCTTCCTCTTCTACTTCTTCCTCTTGTACTTCCTCTTCCTTATAGTCCATGATTTCTACACCGGTGCTGGCGTCATCCTCAAGGGTCTGGAACATGTCATCCACCTTGATGTCATCATCAACGATGTCGATCTGGTCAGAAAGGACGGGGATGTTGGGTGCCTCGGGCGGCGGCGGAGGGGTCTCCTGCTGAATGGCGACCATCTCCTCAACGTCTGCCATCTCAGTGGTATCCTCGAGTGCGGCTACTTCAGATTCCCTTGTGGAATAGTTGAACGCTCCGTACACGATACCAAGAGCGGCGACGAGTCCGATCTCTGTGAAAAGCAGCTTCTTGTTTTCGAGGCTGGCTTTGTCGCTTTTCTTGATTTCCATAATGCGTGCTTTTTAGATATTGTTTTACTGTACAAAGGTACGGCGACATTTATGCAAAAACAATTTATTGCCCTTTTTTAATCTCGCACCTGCTTTTTAGAATCTCCTTATAATCAAGTATTTACCCCGCCGTTCTCTAACAAAAATCTCGCAAAGGCCATTTTCAATCTCTCAAAAAGCCTTTTTCAAGGGGAGCCATCCCCCTTCGAACTACTTTTTGAGAGCTTCGTACTCGACTACGCCGATGGAGCGGAGATCGTTAATGAGATCTTCGTTGACTCCGACCTTGTACTTATTGGAATGGAACTGGATGCGATAGCCGGTCTCATGGTCCGTCAGATACATCCCGAGAGGGAGGTTCCCCGGGTGTCGTTTCAACACTGTGGCAAGGTCCTTTCTGAACTTCTGGGTTAGCATCGGGGTTGTAAGGCCTATCACAAAGCCTGAGAGAAAATCATCCGTCACATTCCCGAGAAGATTGATCTTTTTGACCCTTAAAATATATGGCGAGGTCTTTCCTGCTGCCCTTTCTTCCGGACGGATGAAATACTTTTCCCCAATCTCGCCTTCGATATAAAGGGCTTCGTGTAGCTTCATATATTTTAGGAAAGCCTCATAATCCTTGCCGAAGAATGCCAACTCATAGCTTCCGCTATAGTCTTCAATAATAGTCTTCGACCATGGCTTGCCGTTCTTGCTAGTGAGGCTCTTGACATCGGTGACAAGACCGACAAAGGAGACTTTTGCCGACTTCTTTGTTTTTTCGCACTCCGCCACCGTATTGTCGAGCTCCGAGAGCTCGGTAGAGACGAATTTATCGATTGCAAACTTATGGACATCAAGAGGATGGGAAGAAAGATACATTCCGACTAGCTCTTTTTCCCTCTGAAGGTCTGCGAAAATATCCTCTTCTCCGGACATCTCTGGGATAACCGGCCTTTCTGGTGCCATCTCTTCCATTTCTCCGAAAAGAGAAGCCGAAGAGTCCATGGTGTCGTTTCTATAACCATCGATATATCTCACCAGCTCGTCAATAAAGAGATCTCCGCTTCTCCCGGTGAGGAAAAATTGGGACCTCTTATATCCAAATCCATCCAATGCTCCGGACCAGATCAGCGTTTCGAGATTCTTCCTGCTCATATAGGCGCTCATCCTCTCGCAGAAGTCGAACAGATCCGCGTAGAGGCCGTTTTTCGAGCGATCGGAAAGGATTGCATCGACGATGTTGCCGCCGAATCCCTTCATCCCGGAGAGGGCAAAGCGGATATCTCCATTCTTATTCACCGTAAACTGTGCTGCGCTCTCGTTGACATCCGGGTTCAATATCTTGATTCTGTGAGACTTGGCATCGTCCATTATCTTCTTGATCTCATCCATGCTCTTGGCATTGGTAAGGCAGGACGCAAAAAATTCAGAAGTGTAATGGCACTTGAGCCAGCCAGTCTGGTAGCTTACCCAAGCGTAGCAGGTAGCATGGGACTTGTTGAAGGCATAGGCGGCAAATTTCTCCCAGTCCTTCCATATCTTGTCGAGTGTCTTCTCAGGATGACCTTTGGCGATTCCTCCGGTCATAAACTTGTCCTTTAGCGAATCGAGGATGTCTCTCTGCTTCTTTCCCATCGCTTTTCGGAGCTTGTCCGCCTCGCCCTTAGTAAAGCCCGCAAGCTTCTGGGAGAGGAGCATGACCTGCTCCTGATAGACGGTAACTCCGTAAGTATCATTGAGATACTCCTCCATCTCCGGGAGGTCGTACTGGATGGCCTTAAACCCGAGTTTGCGGTCGACAAAGTCAGGGATGTAATCCATCGGCCCAGGCCGATAGAGCGCGTTCATTGCGATTAGGTCCTCGAACCTCTCTGGATGGAGCTTCTGGAGCCACTTTTTCATCCCCTCGGATTCAAACTGGAAAATACTTGTTGTATCCCCGCGGCCATAAAGCTCGTACGTCTCTTTGTCATCAATCGGAATCGCCTCAATATCAATATCTTCCCCTTTTCTTTCCTTAATAAGGTCAAGGCAGTTATGGATAATTGTCAGCGTGTTGAGGCCAAGAAAATCCATCTTAAGCATCCCGACATCTTCGATATAATGGCCATCATACTGGGACACCCGGACATCCTCTCCAGTGTCCTTATCCCTAATAATAGAAAGAGGCAGATAATCGGTAAGATTCCCACGACCGATGATGGTTGCGCAGGCGTGGATACCCGTTTGGCGGATGCTGCCTTCAAGGGCCTGAGCGTAACGAAGGACCTCCTTATTTAGATCGGAGCCATTTTCAAGCTCATTAATAAACTCAGGGACAAGACGATAGCAGTTGGCAAGGGTAATCTTGACATCAACATCCTCAGGGCCACTCTGGAAGGTCTTCATGACCTTTATCTTCTTCCCCTTGTTGTCAGGGTCGTCGATCTCAACCGCCTTTTCGAACGTCTTGAATCCAGGTTTCAGCTCGTCTAGAGATGGATTGAACGGGTATTCTCTCTCCTTCTTTTCGGAAAGGCGGTCCGGAACCATCTTTGTCAGTCGGTTGGATTCGTCGATGGAGACATGGCTGATCCTCGCAACATCCTTGATTGAGCTCTTCGCCGCCATCGTACCGAAGGTAATCACCCTTGATACATGATCACTTCCGTATTTATGCTCGACATACTCATGGGCCTTGGTAATGTCCTCGAAGTCAACGTCGATATCCGGCATAGAGATACGGTCCGGATTGAGGAAACGCTCGAACAGAAGTTGATAGCGAATCGGGTCTAGGTTGGTGATTTTGAGGCAATAGGCAACGACAGAGCCAGCAGCGGAACCTCGGCCTGGACCGACCATGCACCCCATTCTCCTCGATGCGGCAATATAATCCTGTACTATGAGGAAATAGTCAGGGAAGCCCATCTTGGATATCGTTTTTAGCTCAAAATCAATTCTTTCCGACTGCTCATGAGTAAGCTTGTCTCCATAGCGTTCTCTGGCACCCTCGTAGGTAAGATGGCAAAGGAAGGCAACGGAGCGGCAGAATTCGTCACCCCTGTAGGTTCCGTTTTTGTCGCATTTACCGGCATCTATTACTTCCTTATACTTTTCAAGATATATATCAATGTCCTTGAGGAAGAGCGGGTCAATATCGTATTTCGGGAGAATAGGATCGCGGTCGATACTGTAACTCTCCACCTTATCGACAATCTCCATCGTGTTGGAGAGAGCCTCAAGGTGGTCCGGGAAGATAGCCGCCATCTCCTCCTCGCTCTTGAGATACTCCTGCTGGGTATATCGAAGCCGGTCCGCATCATCTACGAAGGCGTTTGTCGTCAAGCATATCAGTCTGTCGTGAACGGGGCCGTCCTCTTTCCGGATGAAATGGACGTCGTTGGTAGCAATAACCTTGACTCCATGCTTTTTCGCAAGATCAAAGACCACGGGAACATATATGCTCTGGCCTTCAAAAACGTCCTGCGAGAGCCCTGGAACATCGGTCTTATGCATCATTACCTCCAGGTAATAATCCTCGCCGAAAACCTTTTTGTGCCACTCGATTGCCTCTTCGGCCGCTTTTATATCCCCGGCCAGAATGTCTCTCGCTATTTCTCCAGCCATGCAGGCGGAAGAACAAATAAGGCCTTCGTGGTACTTCTCTATCACCTCATGGGATACCCTCGGGCGGTAATACTGCCCATGTACATGGGCCTCCGAGACAATTTTGACGAGGTTTTTGTATCCCTCGTAATTTTTTGCAAGGAGGATTAGATGATAATACTTTTTATGGGCGGTGTCCTTGATATGGTGGTCGTAGTGCTGTGTCACGTACACCTCGCACCCGATTATCGGCTTGACCGAAGGGTGCTTTCCCGCATACTTGAAAAACTCCTTGACGCCATAAAGGTTGCCGTGGTCAGTAATTGCGAGAGCCGGCATACCGAGCTCCTCGGCCCTTTTGAAAAGGCCGTCTATTGACGAAAGGCCGTCAAGAATCGAGTATTGAGTATGTACATGAAGGTGAACGAACGCCATAATCTTATCCGGGAATTACAGTTTCCTTAGGAGATTAGAGAGGCTGACTTTCTTTGCAATCATGTCGCGAAGTTCCTCGATCTTGACTCTCTCTTGGGTCATGGTGTCGCGGTCGCGGACGGTAACGCAGCCATCACTCACCGTATCGTGATCGATGGTCACACAGAAAGGAGTGCCGATTGCATCCTGACGACGATAGCGCTTGCCGATGGAGTCCTTCTCGTCATACTGATAGGAGAAGTCGTATTTGAGCTCATCGACAACTTTCTGGGCGATTTCCGGAAGTCCATCCTTCTTGACAAGCGGCATGACCGCAACCTTGATTGGCGCGAGGGGGGCAGGAATCTTCATTACAACGCGGGATTCGCCATTTTCGAGCTGCTCAACTGTATATGCATGGCTAAGGACGGCGAGGGTCATTCGGTCAACCCCGATTGATGTCTCCACGCAGTATGGGACATAGCTCTCCCCCGTTTCTGGATCGAAGAACTGAATCTTCTTGCCGGAGAGACGCTGATGGTTGCCGAGATCGAAGTCTGTGCGGGAGTGAATTCCTTCGAGCTCTTTGAATCCGAAGGGGAAGTTGAACTCGATATCGGTTGCTGCGTTGGCATAGTGGGCGAGCTTCTCGTGGTCATGGAAACGGTAATTCTCTGCTCCCATTCCGAGGGCAACATGCCATTTCATGCGGTTCTCCTTCCATGCGGCGAACCATTCCATCTCTGTCCCTGGCTTGACGAAGAATTCCATCTCCATCTGCTCAAATTCTTTCATTCTGAATATGAACTGGCGGGCAACGATTTCATTGCGGAAGGCCTTTCCTATCTGTGCGATTCCGAAAGGAATCTTCATGCGGCCAGTCTTCTGGACATTGAGATACTCTACAAAAATACCCTGCGCGGTCTCCGGACGAAGATAAAGGACATCGTCCTGGTTGCCTGTATTGGATCCTTGAGTAGAGAACATTAGGTTGAACTGGCGAACATCCGTCCAGTTGGCAGTCCCTGAAATAGGGCATACGATGCCGCAGTCGAGGATGATCTGCTTGTACTCAGCGAGGTTATTTGTATCCTCTGCCGCCTTGAAACGGGCGTGGACCTCATCATATTTCGCCTTTTCACGAAGGACATTGGGGTTTGTCGCGCGAAATTGCTCTTCGTTGAAAGATTCTCCGAAACGCTTGCGGCCCTTGGCGACCTCTTTATCCATTTTTTCCTCAATCTTTGCGAGATAATCTTCGATGAGGACGTCTGCGCGGTAGCGCTTCTTGGAGTCTTTATTATCAATAAGCGGGTCGTTGAAAGCAGCCACATGGCCGGAAGCGACCCAGGTCTTCGGGTGCATGAAGATGCACGAATCAATGCCGACGATGTTCTCATTGAGACGGGTCATTGCCTCCCACCAGTATTCCTTGATATTATTTTTGAGCTGTACTCCCATCTGGCCGTAGTCATAGACGGCGGCGAGTCCATCATAAATCTCGCTTGAAGGGAATATGAATCCGTACTCTTTGCAATGGGCGACGAGCACCTTGAAAAGTTCTTCCTGTGTCATATTATTTCGTTGTTTATATCTTGCAAATTTAATCAAATAATTCCGGAAAAGCCGCCCGGAGTGAGGGTTTTGCTATCTCCCGTAGAGGAATCAACACGAAATCTCTTTGGGAGATAAGCGGATGAGGGACCTTAAGTATTTCCGTATCAATTATTTCCGTCCCATAAAAGAGAATATCGATATCTATCGTGCGGTCATGATACACTCTCCTTCCCTCCTTGTCATACTCAATTTCCTCGCATCGTCCGAGTTTCTTTTCGATATCCTTGCACTTTGCGAGGATATCCATGCAATCTTCCGCCGAGGTCTCCTTTGCTCTCGGAATTCTAAAGAAGGCGCAGCAGTTAAGGAAGCGTTTTGTCGCCCCCCCGCCCCATGGCGCCGTATCGATAAAGCGGGAAATAGCCTTTGCCCGGCCCCCGAAGGCTTCTTCCATCAAATCAATGGCCTTCTCGAGATTAGCCTCCCGGTGGCCAAGATTGCTCCCAAGGGAGAAATATACACTCGTAAAAGCCATTTATTCTTCGTCGCCGTCATAATCATCGAGACCAAGCTCAACCCTCGCTTCTTCAGAGAGCATGCTCCGGTCCCATACGGGATCAAACGTTAGTTCTATTTCGCAGGAGTGTACCCCAGGAACATCTTCTACGCTATCTCTAACTTCCATCAGCACCTGGTCCGCCATCGGGCAGTTCGGGGCTGTGAAAGTCATTAGGATATAAACATCTCTGGATTTACTTATGGTAAGGTCATAAATAAGCCCAAGGTCATATATATTGACCGGAATTTCCGGATCGTATACCTGCTTAAGCGCAAGAACGACATTGGAATAGAGGGGTGTCAGTTCCTTCACGTCCTCCGCCGTCAGCACACTTTCATTCTTTTTATCTTCCGCCATCTTCTTCTTTTTCCTCCTGAACAATATCCGCAGCTATCCTTTTTATTGTTTCAATCATTGAAAACAGGCCATTGGCGCGCGTAGGAGACAGATTTTCCTTGAGACCAATCTCTTCTATGAATCCAAAGTCGTCGCCCGCAATCTCCTCCGCTTCCCTACCGGAATAGACGCTGATAAGAAGCGAAATGATGCCTTTTGTAATGATTGCGTCACTATCGGCGGAAAAGAATATTTTCCCGTCATTGACTTCGCTATCCAACCATACTCTTGATTGGCATCCTTTTATCAGCCTCTCGTCGGTCTTTTTCTCTTCCGGATAGGGCTCGAGATTCTTACCAAGATCGATAAGATATTCATATTTATCGAGCCACTCGTCGTACATCGAGAATTCCTCGACGATTTCTCGCTTTTTATCTTCTATGCCTTTCATGTCTATCTAAGCATATTTATCGCCCTTTCGAGCGACTTTACAAAGTATTCTGCCTCCTCCATTGTGTTGTACGGAGCTAAAGAGGCTCGCAGCATTCCAGTCACGCCGAATCTATCCATTGTCGGCTCCGCGCACATCTGACCAGACCTTACGGCTATCCCCATTTTGTCCAAAATCAGGGCCAGATCTTCATGATGGACCCCTTCCACCGTGAAGGAAAAAAGGGAGACTTTGTCCTCTGTTCTACGTGGAACACCATATAGCTTTATCCTTTCGTCTCTCAGCAAGGCGCCATAAAGATACTCCTTGACCATCTTCTGATATTCGGAGATCTCCTTGTCCTCCCTTAGCCCCCCTGCAAACTCAAGCGCCGGAACAAAAGTCGGAACAGAGGCAATATTCTGTGTCCCGGCCTCAAACTTAAACGGAAGAGGAGCATAGGTTGTCTCCTCGAAACTCACCCTTTCTATCATCTCTCCCCCTCCCATGTATGGCGGCATCGCTTCAAGCCATTTCTTCTTACCGTAAAGAACACCGGTTCCTGTCGCCGCATAAATCTTGTGTCCGGAGAAGGCATAGAAATCGCAATCCATCTCTTGCACGTCAACCTTCTCATGAACGACTCCCTGAGCCCCATCTATAAGGACAGGAATCCCTTTTTCGTGGCAAACAGAGACGATTTCTTTTACAGGATTAACAAGGCCTAATATATTGGAAATGTGAGAGATAGCCACAATTTTGGTCTTCTCAGAAAGAAGATTTTTAAGAGCAGCAATTGAGACCTCGCCAGAATTTTCAATTCTCAGGGGCTTAAGAACGGCCTTTTTTCGAGAGCACATAAGCTGCCATGGTACAATATCGGAGTGGTGCTCGGCCTCATAAACAACGACCTCGTCCCCTTCTCCGACAAAGGCCTCTCCAAAGGAGGATGCAACTAGGTTGATAGACGCCGTTGTGCCAGGTGTGAAGACTATCTCTTCGCGGCTCGTTGCATTGACAAAAGAAGCGACGGCATCCCGCGCCCGCTCGAATTCTCTCGTAGCTTCAGAAGAGAGAAAGTGAACGGAGCGGTGGATGTTTGCATTGCATAAGTTACTCATTTCCAGATACTTCTCCACAACAGAAGAAGGTCTTTGAGAAGTTGCAGCATTGTCAAAATAGACAAGAGGCTTTCCATAAACCTTCTCTGAGAGTATCGGGAAAATATTTCTTATTTCTTGAACAGTCATATCCTTCTGCTAAAGTATGCAAATTTAACTAAAGTAATCTTTCATTTGACATTATTTTATGATAATTTTGTCGAGAAGAAATGAATAAGAAATGATAGACTACATTAAAGGCACCATTATCGAGTTGACGCCGACAGAGCTTATTCTTGAATGCGGCGGTATCGGATACAGCGCTCTGATCTCGCTCCAGACTTATGAAAAGCTCGAGAAACAGGAAAAGGCTGTCGTTTATATACACCACTATATTCGCGAAGACGAAGAGCTCTTCTACGGTTTTGCAAGCAAAGACGAGAGAGAATTGTTCCGTCTCCTGATTGGCGTATCCGGCATCGGCGTCGCTTCGGCAAGAATGATGCTTTCTTCTCTTACCTCAGACGAGATCCGCTCTGCAATCATTGCCGAGGACATCAACCGAATTAAAAGCGTAAAAGGAATCGGACTCAAGAGCGCCCAGAGACTTGTCCTAGAGCTGAAGGACAAAGTCGTCAAGGGAGAAGGCGCTGATAACTCCGTTCTGTTTGTAAAAGAGAACAACGCCATCGCCGAAGAAGCGACAACAGCCCTTGTTATGCTCGGATTCACAAAGGCAAATATCAACAAAGTCATCCCTTCCCTACTCAAAGAGAATCCAAGCGCCAAGGTAGAAGACCTTATAAAAGCTGCCCTGAAGCGCCTCTAAGGCCTATAGTTGTTTTACAATAGGGGTATGCGTGTGTCCCCAGAAACCATGACCGCCCGTGGTCTTGTTAACGGGAGGAATAGGACCGAATGTCCGTTGTTTCTGGGGATATACCCATATCCCCAGAAACAACTATCGGCCGAAATATACAAGAAGGACGGAGATATCTGCTGGAGAAACGCCGGAAATACGGGAAGCTTGAGCAATTGTCAGGGGCTGATATCTCTTCAACTTTTGACGTGCCTCGATCGAGAGGCTCTTTATTGAGTCAAAGTCAAAATCAGAGGGAATCTTGACATATTCAAGTCGATTAATCTTTTCCGCTTGCCTCTCTTCCCTATCGATATATCCCCTGTATTTGATAAAAATATCGACTGCTTCGAGCACTTGTCGTTTGAATTCTTCTGAAATTGCAGTTTCTGCATTTTCAAGATTTAACTCCGATAAAGGATAAAGAGTATTGAATTTAAGGACGTCAAGCGATCTTGCGAGCGCCGTGGGCCTATCTGAAGATATCTGTTTTGAAAGAGAATCAAAGGAATTATAAGAAAGCAGCTCGCTATATTCCGTAGGTAAATAGAACGACAAGTCAATTTGATGTCGAGAAAATGTTCCACGTGGAACAAATTCCATAAGGTCACCCAATGAAAGCTCTGGCCTGGAGGCTAATTCAGCAAGTTTCTTCGAGTCGATAATCTCGGTAGACTCCCGGTGCGCTAAAAAATCATTTACAGAAGAAGCCTTGACTTTCGTCGTCTCCGCCATCTCTTGGACTTTTTCTACCTGAGAATACTTTCTCATGGTATAATCATAGCGATAATCATCTGCAAGCCCAATAGAATGTGAACGATCTGTCAGCCTTGAATCTGCATTATCCTGACGAAGCAGAATGCGATATTCTGCACGAGAAGTAAACATTCTATACGGCTCGTCGACGCCCTTTGTAATAAGATCGTCAATCAAAACTCCAATATACGCCTCATCGCGGCGAAGAATAAACGGATCCCGCTCGTTAATCTTGAGATGCGCATTAATTCCGGCCATTATTCCCTGGGCGGCAGCCTCTTCATAACCGGTAGTCCCGTTTACTTGACCGGCAAGATAGAGATTGCCGATAACCTTGGATTCAAGGGTCGGCTTCAAATAAGTGGGGTCGAAGTAATCATATTCGACAGCATAGGCTGGCTTGTAAATTACCGCGTTCTCAAGACCCTCAATTGCATGAAGGGCATCCAGTTGAACCTGGAGGGGGAGTGAAGACGAAAATCCCTGGAGATAATATTCATTGGTATATCTTCCCTCCGGCTCGAGGAAAAGAAGGTGAGAATCCTTATCTGCAAAGGTGCGAATCTTATCTTCAATGCTAGGACAATAGCGAGGGCCTTTCCCATGAATCATTCCAGTAAACATCGGCGATTCGGAAAAGCCGCTCCGAAGAATGTCATGCACACGCTCGTTAGTATGTACAATATAGCACGGGATCTGTGGTGTGCCGTTCTGGGCCGTAGAGAGATAGGGGAGGAATGAAAACTTGTCTGGATTCTCATCGCCAACCTGTTTGGTAAGCCGGGATGTGTCTATGGATGAAATGTCGATTCTTGGGGGAGTCCCTGTCTTCATCCTGTCCGATGGAATTCCAAGAGAAACTAGCTGCTCAGTAAGACCATAAGATGAAAGCTCCCCAATTCGACCTCCTTCAAACTGGGTGCGACCAATGAAAAGTTTGCCGGTAAGGAAGGTCCCCGCAGTCAGGATAACCGCTCGAGAATGAAAAATTGCCCCGGTATTTGTACGGACGCCTACAATTTTTGATTTCTCAAAGAGGAAAGAAGTCGCAATATCTGCGTAAATACTTAATTTACAATTAGTTTCAAGAATTCTTCGCCAAAGTCTGGAAAACTCTGATTTATCGCACTGGGCCCTTGGACTCCACATTGCAGGCCCCTTGGAGCGGTTGAGCATACGGAACTGAAGGGTAGAAGCGTCTGTAACTATTCCGGTATATCCTCCGAGAGCGTCAATCTCCCGAACAATCTGCCCTTTGGCAATTCCACCGATAGCGGGATTGCAGGACATTCTGGCAAACCCGTTCATGTCCATTGTGATGAGAAGGACAGTCGACCCCATCGTAGCTGCGGCCATAGCGGCTTCGCAGCCGGCATGACCTCCTCCAACAACTATGACATCATAAGTCATACGAGCTCCCTGAGTGAAAGATAATAATTCTCCTTTGCCCTCATCATCTTTATATCTTCCTCGGTATGATCATCATAACCGATAAGGTGCAAAAGACCATGGACAATGACACGATTGAGCTCGTCCGCAAACTCCGTCCCGTAGAAAGAGGCGTTCTCGCGAACGCTATCTATGCTTATAAAAAGGTCTCCTGAGAGACGGTCGCCCTCGCAATAATCGAAAGTAATGATATCAGTATAATAATCGTGTTGCAGATATTTTATATTGACATCCAATATATAATTATCGGAACAAAATATAACAGAAATATCACCAAGGCGACGGATCTCACTCTCTGCAACGAGCTTAAGCCAGCGAGAGGTCCGCCTCTTCTCCTTAAAAGAAAACTTTATGTCTTCGGTATAATACGAAACCATTACGTACGAATTAACACGCAAAAATAGCAAAATTATTGCTTAATGCTACCTGTGCTGTGTTTATTCGGCGAACCAGCGATTGAGAGAGTTATCGGGCGCCACAAGGGCAAACTTACAGAACTCCAGAGAAGTTAGCTGTACTTCAAACCTTTCTTTTTCGGCCGCAACAGTGCCGAGGAGCGTCCACTCCTCCTTTCCTGTTTCCTTATACTCATTGGCGGCCGCCATATAAACCGAAACAGGAGCCTTCTTATCCACTGCTTTCCAGCGGATAATTGCGGTATTATCATAGCGCTCAATTGTCATATCGGTTATATCGAGATTCCCGATAAAAGGGACGCCATCACGCTCCACCGCCACCTCAAAAGGAAGTGAGAATCCCATGAAACGACAGACAGTTGGGTTTATATCCACCATGGAGGCAAGCCCGGCCTTGAAGCGCTTGTTAACCTTAGCATTGGTCGCAATCCATGTCCTTCGCTCCCTGTCCGACTGACCCCCGTGCTTATATCCCATAAAACGGCGTCCGTGGTCGGTAGTAACTACTACAAGCCACTCTTCATCGAAGTGCTTCTCCCTATACTTTACCGCCTCCCAGACTCGTCCTATTTGCTCGCCGGCCTTGAGCACATACTCATCAAGGTAGGCACCGTCGCCAAAGCGATGTGCGGCATCATCTGTATACCAGAGATATACCCAACTTAGGTCCGGAGCGTCTGTTCTTATGCTTTCTGCCGCCTTCTTTGAGACCATCTCGTCATATTCAAACACATGAAGAGCCTTCTCCTTGGGGGGATAATTGACCTTGTCTAGGTCATAGCCATCACAGACTATGTCAATCACAAGATTGTCCGTTTCCGGCAGACCCTCGCCGAGAAGCACAGTCCTGTTATCAGTCCAGCTTGAATAAATAGCTGTCTTAATAGGCCTTTCCTGTGCCTTGGCTATACGGAAAAGACTCCAATAGTTGTAGTTGGGAGACTGCTTCGAATTGCCATAGACATTATGTTTATTTACCCAAACACCTGTCAGCATGGTATTATAGCCGACGGCGGAAATTGTTGGCGTCTGACTATATGTACCCCTTTCTCCTCCAACAAAGCTCTCTCCAAGGGCGCCTTTTGAGGCAATATCATAAATCTGAGGGACATGGAGACGCTCCAGAACGTCTGTCGCAATCCCGTCTACAATAATAACAACTGTCTTTCTCTCTTTTGCCAAAAGCGGGGATATGAACAAAAGAAGAGCTGCCGCAACTAGCCTTATCTTACGTTTCATCTTTTTTATATAGAATTAAATCGCCTAATTTAACATCCAATTCCGGAACCGGATTGAGCCAGCGAACTCGAAGGTTGTGTTCACTGTCGTAGAGATCATAACGGAAGAACAGCTCAAGACGCCTCCTCTCAAAAGCGGCCGGAAGAAACACAGTATCTGGAGCCTCACTATCAAGAGAAACCTCAACCTCTGCGCTATAATCCTGGAGAGCATCAGTCTTCCCGCCAAAGCTATAGCGTAGGACAAGCCCGGAGCCCTCGAAGGAGATCGAATCCTCCTGGCCCCACTCAAGGTTCCGTCTTATCTGAAGTTTTCCATTATAACGAAGCTTTGAGAAGTTTTGCTCAAAAGGCGCTGGCTTAGGGGATGTTTTTCGCCAAGAAAGCACCCTTTTCTTTGACATTCTACCTCCGTGATTATCAATTGTTTCCCTTGCGAGCATTTCGGTAATCAGGCATGCCTTTTCAAAGGAAATTCCCGTATAAGGGAACTCAAGGTCGCCGCATCCCTCCATCGCGTCTCGCCAGATGGGCGGAATAGCATTAAACCCATGAAGGGTTCCAAGAATGCCGCCTACAGTAGAAGGATTACAATCTGAATCCTGCCCGCAGCGGGTTGCTATCTCTATGCTGCGCCCGAAATCTCCTTCTCCGTACAGCAAGCCGATAGCGACATAGGCCCCATTGAGAACGGCATCGATGTCATAACCGTCCAGCACGCCCCTCGGACAGCCCACATCCTCTCCAAAAGACTCATTAACAAGCCGCCAAGCTTCTTTCCAGTCTTCCTGGTTCTCCTCATATTGAGAGAGGACTGTCGCGACGGCCTCATGATAACGCGTCCCCTCCGGAAGAGCGGAAAGGGCTCCCCGAACAATCTCAAGAGGTGTGTCGCATACAAATGAGAGCGAATACATCGTAGCCACAAACAGTCCTCCATACCAACCATCTCCGGAACACATTATGTGCCCGACCTTTTCGCAAATTTCAGCCGCCACATCGGGCCGCCCTGGACTAACCAGGCCGGCAAAGTCGCTTTCGATTTGAAAGTCTATATCATCAGAATGGGGATTGTTCTTCCAAAAGCCGGTTTGTGGGGGGAGCAGTCCGTCAAGAATATTACGCCTCGCGGCCTGATTTGCGTGCCAGAGCGGATATCCTGCTCTGGCAAACGACACAGCAAAAGAGTCTGCGGGGGCGGAAAACCCGTACCGGTCAAGCGTTGCGAGGAAAGATAGGTCCATGTACACATCGTCATACATGCCTACCATATTATCAAAATACCACCTCACTTCGTCGCCATTCCAGCGGATTGTTACACTGTCAGGTATCATCCCGAAGTACTTGAACTCAGTCGGTCCACCATAAGCACAGCCGATAATCTGGCCGGCCCAGCCGCCGCGAATCTTGTCCGCCAAGACGCTTTCCGGAAGACTTGTCCGCTTCGAGGAACACCCAAAAACGACTGTCAGCAATAATAGTATTGCAACAATCTGCTTTCTTGAATGCACGCTTTTCCGAGTCATAACGCGTGTTAGAATTCCAAATACGTAAGCACCGGAAGGTGGTCTGACTCAATTTCGCCGGTTCGCCACTGCTTGTCAACCACCTCATAACTAAGGACTTTGATTTTATCATTGACAAGCACGTGATCCAACCGCTGAGTAGGAACCTCTACTGTGTTGAAATCATAATAGGTCCCCTCCGGGCCCTTCGGCGCATCAACAAGAGAACGGCTGTCAAAGAGCGTTCCTCCTGAAATCAAATACTGGAGCTGGGGTGTGTCTATGGTCGAATTGAGGTCGCCCGTTACAACAACCGGATAATCGTCCGAAACCTTGAGCACCCTCTCTCGAAGAATCCTTGCACACTCCATACGAACCCCCTGCTTGTCCGGCTCGTAGAAGAAATGGGAATTGAAGATAAAGAATACCTTATGCGTTCGCAAATCCTCAAATTTCCCCCAGGTACACATACGATTGTAGGTCATACCAAGCCCGGGGCCAGGCGTGTCAGGATGGTCATTATACCAGAAATTACCACTTGCAAGCAGCCGCAATCTGGCTTTGCGATAGAAAATCGCAGCATTCTCTTCGTCGTTTGACAGAGAATAATTGCCCTTCAGGGTACATCCAATCCGTTCGTATCCGGTGCCCTCTAATATATCGTTCACCTGATAAGACTGAAGTTCCTGGCTTCCAATGACATCAGGGACGAGCTCATTGATTGTGCGGACGGCGTATTTGACCCTCGAATGCCAGCGACGCTCTTGCTGCTCCGGCTTATTGTGCTCAAAGAGCATATTATAGGACATCACTTTGAGGGCGTTGTCCTGGCCGGATGCCGCAAAAAGGGCCACAAACGCCGCGCTAACTGCCAGAATTATTCTTCTCATATACTGCGACTGTTTCTTGAGATCACTTAAGTTCTGCATCTATCATAATAGGGTGGTGGTCTGATCCCCATTTTTGGGAAATCAGCTCGCTGTCTTCACACCGATATTTTCCGACCTTGACACGATCATTGACAAAAATGTAGTCGAGCCGCCAACCATAACTACGGTCAACATTGAAATTATGGTAGGTCGGGATTCGCCCAACCGTACTGGTTGCCACCTGACGGGAGTCCGACATTCCCATACTGGTAATATAAAGGATTCCTGAAAGATCAGGAGTGGAATTAAAATCTCCTGTATAGAACATTGGAAGGCCTTCTGAGTTAATCGCCTTGGATTGGCTCACTAGCATGCGAACCTCGTTATAGTGGGCAGTGGGATTGTCGTTGGGATGATGGATGTGGGTATTAAACACGTAGAACTCAACTCCTGTCGGAATCTCTTTAAAACGAGCCCATGTACAGGCCCGCGCATATGTAGCATCCCAGGCCCACGTGTTTGGCGTATCTGGCGTTTCCGAGTACCAGAACTGCCCGACGTCTACGACTTCAAAACGGGACTTCCGGTAGAAAATAGCATCATTCTCGTTGTTGAGTGCTGTCGTCTTTCCTGCGATATCCCATCCCACTTTCTCGAACTTTCCAAGATTTGTGATGGTCTTGACCTGCCACGTCAGCGCCTCCTGGCTTCCTACAATGTCCAAATTATAATCGTCCATAATGCCCGTAATCACTTTCACACGGTTGACCCAACGTTTGTTGGCTTCTGTTGGCGTGGTTTTTTCGAAAAGCATATTGTAGGAGCAAATCCGGATATTCTGACCCGTCAGCGCTTCTTCCTTTACGGTAGTGGAGACCGGATCTGTATTCTCCCCGCCCGTCTGTCCCTCGCAGGCGCAGAGGACACAGACGGACAGGATCAATACAAAAATAGCTGTTTTTTTTAACATTATCACATTACTTAAACATGATACATGTCGAGTTGGTGATATCGTTGGACTTGGTTCGGATAGTCTTGGTAACATCCACGCCGCTTTCTCCGTTCTGAATTGCACAGGCTGCCATTTCATTCACGCAGAAAGAAATTGCGTCAGTACAGCCAAGAGCATAGAGTTCGGCAATACCATCCTTTATTGTGATACCGCGAGAAGGATAATTCTCTCTATCGACATAAATACCGTTTAGATCGGCATAACGCTCACTCATCAAAATAATGAGATCTCCGTTCTCACGGACTCCCATCATGACGCGAGCCATATGTGAGCCATCCCACCAATGACTCTTCATGCCGTTATAAGCAGTTGCCTCGCTCCAGTAGTCGACGATGAATTTCCGCTGCCCGGCAGCCACACTACGGCCGTTATCAAGAGTCACTCCGTCGGTCAAGGTACTAAAGCGGAAGTTGCGCTCCTTCGTCCAAAGGGCGGTGTATTCAGTCTGAGCTGTTCCATAGGCCTCGTTGTAGTTCTTGGTAATCGCCATAACTCCGTTATGAAGCGGGAGAGAATAACCGGTAACAAAGGCATCCACTGGCCAAGGTTCACCCTTTGACTTGTCAAAGGCGGATTTATCCGGCCCAAACTGAGGCGTATCAAACTTGTACAGCGTGCCATCGATATACTCGGCATAGTGAATCTGGGCCTTCCCGTCCTTGATGCCAAGAGTCGGAGGGGTATAGTAGTAGAGAATGTTCCAGTCAGCACAAGGCTCGCGGACAAGGACACCGTCGTTCATATAGCCAGGGACCAACTCTGGCTTAAGGAAGCCAACAGACATGCCACCGACAAAGAGGGAATAGGTAGCATTGGACGCCACGACATCTCCGAGTTTCTGGGTAGGGTACCAATAGTCCTTTCCGCCGCCCCTGTCACCAGTCTGGGTCTTCATATTGACTAAGCCTCCGGGGATGAGGGCGATGACAATACGGCTACTCGTAGAAGCCGAACCAAGGAGGTCGGCTCCGGTGTTGAGGGTCTTCTCGCAGAATTTGATGTGCCCGGGAAGGATACCTCCGCTCTCAAGATAGCTATCTGTGATGTTCGTCCAGTCGGACGGGACATCCATCGAGGTTGCGTTCAGCACGTATTCATAGGTCTTGATGTTGTCTTTGACCTTTATGGAGAGGGGTTTTGTCAAATCCTGCACGGATTTTGCCTCTGCGGGCGAAACCATGGTTGTCCCCTCCTTGAGCACGACCTCAACCGTCGCCGATTCCAGTCCCTGTGAGGTAAAGAGCATCGTCAAAGTCTTATCGTTGCCGGGAAGGCCTTCGCTCTTCTCGGAACCGATTGAAGCGATAATATTGTCAAGAGGGCAGTATTCAACACCCGCCAATGTATAGGAGACATACGTAAAATTGTCCTTTGCCTTGACAATGCATTCCTTTGTGAGATCCACGGTTGTCGGGAGATTTTCCTCGCAGACAATATCCTCATGGTAGACAAAACGAATAGGGAGATTGTTCCAGTTCTGCGGCTCTTCTTTAAGATAGAAGGTGATACCAAATCCGTTGAGAATACCATCCACCCATACGCCCTTATCTTGAATCTGAGCCCCTATGATCGGGTTTTTTACCTTGACAGGATCTTCCTGCCAGGGAACCGCGAAGTCGGTCAAGCCGTCATAGGACATAGTGCAGGCCGCCAAAGAGAAGCAGGCCGCCAGAGAGATTATCAGTGATCTGTATATCCTGTTCATATTATTGTTGACTTTTGTTTATTACTTGGCCTTGGCCACATCTTGTGCATATTCGGGTCTCTCCCAGTATTGAGATATCTCTACGCCCGCCTCCGCCGCCTGCTGGACAGCAAAGTTGGGGATGGGGACATACTGTGACTTTGGAACGAGACCTTTTGCGGCGAAATTCTTCTGAGCGAAGCAGTTGAAGCGAATCAGGTCAATCTTGCGCTGACCTTCATAGAAGAGTTCGTGGCCTCTCTCGTCCAGAATTGCCTCGAGGAATGCATCCACACTGGCCTTCTTCTCTGCACTAAGGCCACTAAGACCGGCGCGGGCACGGACAGCATTGACCGCATCTACGGCATCATTGGAAACGCTATTATTGAGACGGGCGTCAGCTTCAGCGAACATCAGGAGCACGTCTGCCCAGCGGGCCATCGGAACATCCATCGGCTGGTAATTCTTCTTGATCTCCGGCTTGAACTTGTTCATGATGTAACCATCCCAGCTGGAACCAATTTGAGAAGGTCCTACAGTCGTTCCTGTCTTGGTCTTGTAAGATGTAATGATGCAATTGGCCCTCAGGTCTCCTGTCTCGAAAGAGTCGTAGAAGTACGGGGAGATATTATAATACTGGGACCAACAGTTGGCTATGCCGAATTCCGGGTTGGACGTAGCGTCAAGCTGAGCATTGTTTGGATACATATACAGGCAAGTTGCGTTGTAATTACCGAAGTCCGCTCCAGTGGAAGCCGGATTTACGCTAATTGCCATGATTGTCTCGCAGTTGAACTTATTTGCCGAAGCGAACTGCTCCTGGAAGGGATTGGTACCCTTCGTATAAAGCTTATAGCCGGCAGCAGAGGACTGAAGCTCATTATAAAGCTCGATTGCTTTGGCATAGTATCCGTCCATATGATAACCCTCATTCAAGCAGTGATGCATATAGAGGAAACGGGCGAAGTCCTTGTTGTAACGGCCTTTTTCCGTCACTTCCTCATATGCGGGGATATATTTGACTGCATTCTCGAAGTCCGAGGAAATCAAGCGGACAGCCTCGTCGAGTGTCGGGCGCTGGTAGTCTGCCAGTTCTTCCACATCTTTGACCTTGTCCGGGTCCGTCACATAGGGCAGCGGGCCGTACTTGTGGAGCATCAGATACATGGTGAAGCCTCTCAAGAGGTACATTTCCCCGAGGAGTTGCTCTTTTCTGGTATCCTTCAAGATTTCTGGATCTGCAGAAGATATGGTCTGCATGATCTTCGTCATGCGGGTTACGTTTGAGACGCTCTGGAAATGAGAGCAGTATTGATCCGAGTATCCTCTTGAATAGGTAAGGGCCTCTGTAAAGTCGGCCTGTCCCCAATATAGCCAAGAAGAAGTACCTCCGGTCTTCCAAGGGGCGTTTATATCTGTAGGCATATCGAAGACCTTCATAACGCCGCAGGCGGGTCCATACCAACAGTTGATTGTCCTTCCTCCCATCGTGGTATTCCAGTATGAGCTGAATGTACCATAGCAGGAGACGACAAGAGAATTATAGTCATCCGCGGTAGCGGGATATACAGACTGCACGAACGACCCGTAAATCTTAGGATCAAAGTTTTTCTCGCAGCCGGCCATAATTGTCAGCGCGGCAGCGACAGTAATAAGGTATATAATCTTTTTCATAATCGGCAGTGTTTAGAATTGGATCTTGGCTCCGAGAGACCAGGTGCGCGCCTGAGGGTAGTTTACGACCGTGGACTGGCCACCTCCGTTATTAATCTCAGGGTCAATCATGGTGAAGTTGGTCAGCAAGAACGGGTTCTGTGCATCTGCATAAAGCCTGATACTGCTGACGTATCCTCTGAGGGCTCGCAGCTGCTGCGCGCCGAGGGTGTACCCAAGGGTGATATTGCGGACTCTCAGGAAGGATGCATCCTGACGATAGTTATCGATACCCAGGCTATATGGCAGGGTGCTGCACTTCTGATAAGCATAGCCGACCAGCGTTCCATAAGGATTGGTAATTGAGTTATAATTCTCATATGCAGTCAGGCCTATATTACGGCCAAGAGTGGTCAGGCTGTAGGTGTTGGCATAGCCGAGCGCATAATTATACTTGGATATACCCACGCGGCCATAACAATAGATGTCAAGGTCCCAATTCTTCCATGTGAAGGTGTTGCCAAAGCCGAAGTAGAACTTGGGATCGCCGACATTCTCGCGATATACATCATTGACATCGATGATTCCGTCATTGTTCTTGTCATTGACAATGGGGACTCCGGGCATCTGCCATGATGCGTCCAGCGAGCGCTGCGAATCTGGCATATTGCTGAGGTCAGAATTGATGATTCCGTCCGATTTGTAGTGATAATAGTAGCTCACCGGCTCATTTGGGAGCGGATTCCCTTCTTCGTCGAGCTGGTACACTGCATAATCGTAGTTTGCTACTCTCTCGACCCATGTCGTTTCGTTCTTGGACCAGTTGAGAGTGGTTGTCCAAGTGAAGTCTTTGGTGACAATATTGCGGGTGTTGATTGAGATTTCAAGACCCTGTCTCTTGTAGTGGCCGTCATTGACCGGGCGGCTGACGAACATATCCTTCCAACTCGAATTCTCATAAAGGAGCTGGTTGGTCTCATCGTTACGATACCAGTCGATGCTACCCCACACCCTGTCTTTGAAGAGAGAAAAGTCGAGGGCTATGTTCTTCATGACTGTTGTCTCCCAAGAAACATCGTCATAATCCTCTCCGGAAAGCACATACGGATGATACATTGTCTGACCCTCGTTGAATGAAACGACCTTCCCTATTGTATACACGCCGTAAAGGTCGGTGCCAAGATTGTCACGGCCTGTCTGTCCGTAGGAGAGACGCAGTTTGAGAAGGTTAACCCAGCTGACAGACTTCATCCAAGGCTCAGAACTGATTTTCCATGCGGCAGAGACAGCCGGGAATACGCCATATTTCTTGGACGGGAAGAACTTGTCAGTTCCGTCACGACGGACAGATGCGGAGATAACATACCTGTCAAGGAAATCTGCGGTAACCCTGGCAAACTGGGAGCGCTTCTCACTCTCTGAACGCGAAGAATTGACAGTGAAAGGCCCCTCTGCTATAGACGCCAAGTCATTCCCGATAGCGTCTATGGTGTTGGTATAATAGAAGTAATGGTTGAAATATTTTGTGTAGTATACTCCCATACCTGCCACCGCAGTAAGGTCGACGATATCGCCGAACTTGTGGTGGAAATCGAGCGTTCCCTCCAAGGTCTGCTTCTGGTAGTTGGTGGTTCCAATCTGACCCCTTGAGGTGTATGTCTGGTAGAAATAAACAGTTGAAGGGATATAGAACTGGCGCTCGACTATCTCTTTGTCAAATCCGTAAATGCCCTTGACCTTGAGGTAGTTTTTAATCAGGTCGACATCCAGGTTGAAGTTGGCAAAGATGGAATTCTTATCGGTAACGTCATTGATTTTAAGAAGCTCCGCCGGATTCGGCACGCTGCCGAACATGGTCGCGTTGCCATCTTCATCCGTAGCCCCGAGGATAGGAGGATATGTTACGGCTGCCTGATAAGCACCATAGCTGTGTCCGCCACTCTTATCAGCACCTACTGTTGAGTTGAGGTACTTGTTTAAGTTGTAATTAAGCGTAGTCGACAGACGCATGAACGGGAATAATTCAGCAGTAACGTTGGTACGTATGACATAGCGGGTCATCCCTGAATTGTACACTGTACCGTCCTGATCGAAGTAGTTGAGTCCCAGATAGTAACGCAGCTTGTCGCTCCCCCCTTGAACGGTGAGATTGTGGTTGTTGATGGTTCCCGTCCTCAGCACTTTGGAGGTCCAGTCGGTATCAACTGTATTGGCGGCAATGTACTCGGTCGGATAGACCGGCTCCCAATTGCCGTCATAGTCATTACTGCCATAAGGAATGACGCCCTTGTTGTAGTAATACGCTTCTTTGCTGAATGCGTTTGTCAGTTCCATAAACTGCTTGGCATTGAGGACCATCATCGTACGGTCGTTCTGCATCCAAGAGTAGCTGCCGGAATAAGTTACCGTCGGCCTACCTTGCTTTCCCTTCTTGGTGGTGATAAGGATAACTCCGTCAGAAGCGCCTATACCATAAATAGCAGCGGATGCGTCCTTCAGGACCTCAATAGACTCGATATCCTCCGGATTGATTCCGCCGAGCCCTGCACGGTTGACGGAGCTGGTCAGATAAGAATTGGCTTCGGCGTAGGATTCAACTGACGTAGACGGCATGACGATACCGTCAACAACGTAAACAGGTGTCGATCCTCCGCGGATACTGATGCTTACGGCACCGTCTGGCTGAGGGCTGGTAATGTTTGATTGAACTCCTGCCGCACGGCCGAGTAGCAAACCGGAAAAATTACTGACCGCTGCTTTAGTGACCTTATCGGCGGAGACACTGGAAATAGCTGTTGTCAAGTTCTTGCGGGTCGTTGTTCCATATCCGATGACCACGGCCTCATCAAGGACTTTCTTGTCCTCTACCATGACGACGTCGTAGCGGGAGCGAGCTCCGACAACAAATTGGTTGGTGACATAACCGAGGGAAGAAACTTCTATTTCCTCGCCGCGGTCTGCCCGGATAGCATAATTGCCCGCAATGTCGGTGACAACACCTTCTCGGGTTCCTTTGGCTAGGACAACGGCGCCTACAACCGGTTCTCCTTCTTCTGTGAGGACCCTGCCAGAGATGGTTGTAGAAAGCTCAGGTGCGCCTCTTTGACGAACCTTCCGAATGACAATCTTCTTGCCGTCGATGTCATAGGTGACGCCTTGCCCGCTTATTATTTGCGAAATGGCTTCATCCATTGTGCTGGCATCAACATTGACAACCTTCTGCGTATTTAAGTCCTCAGCAGCAAAGACAAAAGAATATCCGCTCTGCTTCTGGAGCTCCGTAATCGCTTCCTTCACGGAGGTGTTCCTCAGGTGAAGGTTGATGCTCTGGGCGAAAGCGACAGATCCGATCAAGACGAGCGCTGCCGCCAGAAGACATTTTTTCAGGTTACAGTTCATTAACTAAAATGGATTTTGTGGTTAAACTTTATATGAGATATATATATGAGATTATTGGAATCGGATAAGGCCGTTTTCTTTCCTGCATTTCACTTTTCCTGTCGACTCAAGGGATTTCAATATATCGTCAAGGGTGAAGTCCTTACCAACAAAGTAGCAGTAGAATCGAGTGGAACGCAGGTTTTCACTAGCGATGACAATATTGACCGAATAACGTCGAGACAGCTCATTGGCAATCGTCAGCAACGTGGCGTTATCAAAAATAAGAGCGCCGTTGATCCACTCGCTTGGCGACAAAGAAGACTGGCGTCTCACAGACATTCGCCCGTCTGCACGATTAATCTCGGCTATCTGGTTTTCTGTCAGACGGGCAACCTTGCGACCGGTGCCGAGATGGTTGTAAACCTCTGAACAGCCCTCAACGAGGGCAACGGTAATAACATCGTTATTGTCGTGGGCGTTGATGTTGAATTTTGTCCCGATATCTTTAACGGTCGCGCCGTTGACCTTGACAACGAGGGGCAGGTGCTCGTCATGGCGTACGTCGAAATAGGCTTCGCCGGAGAGAAAAAGAGTCCTCTCGGTCATACCGAAGCTCTGGTTATATGAAAGGACGGACCCTGAGTTGAGTTTAACTGCCGTACCGTCCGGAAGGGTAAGGGAGGTGCTGGAGCCGGCAGGTGCGGAGACTGTGAACTTGGCCATCTGTGCCGGCTCTACGAGGCTGTTTCTGCCACGCTGGAAAGAGTAGGCTATCACAAGTCCGATGCATGCAGCAGCGGCTATGCCCGCCCCGACATAGCGCAAAACTCTCTTCCATTGCACCCTGCTGTTTTTATGGATTCTACGCTGAAAACGCTCGAACGCCTTGTCGGCATTGAAGCGGCGCTGATCGGTGGCATACCACACCTGGCGCTGCTGCTGGAAATATTTGGCGTGTTTTTCAGATTCTACAATCCATTCTCTGAGAGTCTCAAGTTCTTCCTTGGTCGCATCTCCGGCCAAGTAAGAAGCAATTATCAGATCAATATCAACCATCTCGCTTTTCTCTTCTTTATTATAAAGACAAGAGAAAGCGGCGGTCGGGTAGTTTATAAGGAAAGAAATATCAATAATATTGCCAGATACGGCTCCAGTCTTCGGGAGAGTTCCTTAAGCGCCTGCCCCATATGGTATTTGACGGTGTGGACCGAAATGCCACACTCTCGGGCAATCTGGGCGTAATCTTTACCTTCAAGTCGACTCTTGGCAAAGACAGTACGTGTCTTGTCCGGCAGAGCCTCAATAGCGGCACGTATCTCGTTATCCAGCTCTTGCTGCAGCAGTGGCCCGGATGTAGACTCTATGCCGGCAACATCCAGACCCTCTGTTCCAAAGAGGGAAGGCTGGTGGAGCTTTTCACGTCTGACGAAATTCTGGGCAAGGTAGTTTCGGCAGCGATTCTTGACCGCCGCGGCCAAATATGGGCGAATCCCCCCTCTGATCTCAAGGCGAGGAGCAGCTTCCCAGAGGTGATAGAACAGGTCGCTGACGATAGTCTCCGCGGTATAGGCATCCACCACAAGCATTTCTGCCATGGCGCACATGGCAGCATAGTGGTGTTCGAACAAGTACTTAAACGCTTGTTCGTCACGATTTTTCAGCCCCTTAATAAGGTATGATTCCGCCTCCTGCACGCTAAGAAACTTCCTTTTAGCGGCACAAGATAGCAAAACTCCAGCGATTTTCAAGGTTTTATGTTTTAATAAATTATAACTACTTTTGCAGTATATGATTGAGCAGAATACAGAAAAGGCGGTCTTTGTCGGCGTCGTCCTTGAAAAAGGAGGGGAGAGAAAGACCATGGAATACCTCGATGAGCTTCAGTTTCTCGCCGAGACTGCTGGCGCCGTAGGGGATAAAAAGTTCATCCAGCGCCTCGACCAGACATATAAAGCTACATATATCGGAACCGGAAAACTCGAAGAGATAAAAGCCTACTGTGAGGCGAATGAAATCAAGTATGTCATCTTCGACGACGAACTCACAGGCACCCAGCAGCGAAATATCGAAAAGATTATCGGATGCTGCAATATCATTGACAGGACCAGCCTCATTCTCGAAATATTCGCCCAGAGAGCCAAAACGTCCTACGCAAAAATGCAGGTAGAGCTCGCCCGGCACCAGTATATGCTTCCAAGACTCGCTGGTATGTGGACTCACCTCGAGAGACAAAGGGGAGGCGTAGGAACCCGCGGTGGTATGGGTGAGACTCAGATCGAGGTAGACCGCCGAATTGTCAAGGAAAGAATCACCCGCCTCAAGGAAGAACTAAAGAAAGTAGACCGGCAAATGTCGACGCAAAGGGGCAATAGAGGCTCTATGGTGCGTCTTTCCCTCGTAGGGTATACTAATGTAGGGAAAAGTACATTAATGAATCTCCTGGCCAAATCTGACGTCTTTGCGGAGAACAAACTTTTCGCCACCCTCGACACTACCGTCCGGAAAGTGGTAATAGAGAATGTTCCCTTCCTCCTCAGCGACACAGTAGGATTCATCAGAAAACTTCCCACCCAGCTTATCGAGGCCTTCAAAAGCACTCTGGACGAAGTCAGGGAGGCAGATATTCTTGTTCATGTAGTCGATATTTCCCACCCGGACTTTGAAGAGCAGATGACCGTCGTGGAGCAGACGCTTAAGGATATTGGAGCTTTCAACAAGCCCGTTTTTGTGGTCTTCAACAAGATCGACGCCTACAAGAGCGAAGCCTATGACGAGTTCTCCCTTGAGCCGAAAGGTAAGGAGCATCGCACTCTCGAAGAGCTGAAAAACAGCTGGATTGCCGAAGAAAAAACCCCTTGTATCTTCATCTCCGCGAAGAACAAAACCAATATAGAAAAACTCCGCAACGACATCTATAAGATGGTTGCGGAGATCCATGCGGGAAGATACCCGTTCAATAATTTCCTCTACTAGAAGGTGATTCTCTGGGAGAGACCCTCTACAGGAGTGGCCACGAACTCGGCAATAATGCCGGACGGGCCGATATTCACAATATTGAATCCGGTATAGCCGAGCTTCAGCGGGCTCCCGACAGGGCCGGCTGTAATGAATTTAATGCCCTCATACTCGCTGTAATAGTCCTGATGGGTATGGCCTGCATATATAGCATCAACTCCGTATTTTTTGAACAGAGAGATATATTTGAACCTCTTGTCCATAGGGAAGTTGAAATAATCCTCCTTCTCATAGATATTCTCGCGGATTATCGGGCAATGGATAAAGATATTCAGAGTCTTTGCTCCGGCATATTTTGCAAGTTCAGCTTCGAGCCATTCGAGCTGTTCCTCCTCAACTTTTTTCGCTCCGTCTTTGATACAGTTGGTGTCAAAGCCAACGAAGGCGTGGCCCTCCTTTTCAATAGAGAAGCGGTCATATCCCCTTAGCTCCATATAATGGGCATGCTTATCCTCCGAATATCCCCTGATATCATGATTACCAGGTACTTCATATACAGGAATAGACGGGGTGAAACGAGCCTTTTCCTCAACATAAATTCTGTTCTGGAGGGTATCGTAAGCGTCATTAATAAGGTCTCCGGTAATGAAGGCCATCGCCGGATGAATCGCGTTTACAACATCCACAGCTGCATGCATCCTGTCCCTTGAAAGCTGCCATGAAGGGGTTTCATCCTTGAATCCGATCTGGGTGTCGGTCATATGGACAAATGTGAGAGACTCCTTTTTCGGGAGGACTTTGAATCTCACCATTACCGGGAAATGATCAGACTCTCTGGCGACATTCACTCCCTTCTCCTTATAAACCACCTTGGAATCAAGAACTTTTACTTCACGGGCTGTCTTGAAGGAAAGAATGTAATCAATGCAGCTACGAGGGTTCTCCGTCGAATGGGTCGGATCGTCTACCGAAAGGACATTCCAAAGCCTTCCAAGCTCGATAAGAGTCGGGCTGGAGGGCGCGGAATTGAGGTCCCCGCAGAGGATGACCGGCTTGTCATATCCTGTATAATGAATTGCAAACCAATCGTTTATTATAGCAGCTTGGGAACGGCTTACGGCCCTTGACGTGTGCTCAAGATGGGTAGCAGCAAAGACCATATCCTCGGTTTCGACAACCGCGACGCTCCGGATTTCCGACCCTTCAAAACGGGGAAGTTCTATCCGGTAACTCGCAATTATCGGCTTCTTGGAAACAACCCCGTTGCCATAGGAGCCGCCTTTATAGTCGAGGGACTTTGAGAAAGAGCAGTTCCAGGAGCCAAGGGCGTCAGCAATGTCTTTTAACTGGTAGGTGTTGTGTCTTGTATTGCAACTATCGAGTTCATTGAGGCCGACAATAACAGGATTCTCTGCCTTGATGACAGAGGCTATTCCTTCCGCGCTGCAACCCTCATACTTGCTAAGAGAACCTATGTTATAGGTCATGACAGTAAAGGTGTCCCTTCCGGAACTCCCCTTTGAGCAGGAAAACGCAAAAAGCGCCGCGATTATGGCTACGGCCGAGAATAACTTGATTTTCATATACTTAGATTATTTATACTCCCATTTAAAGAGGACCGGATAGTGGTCGGAAATAAAAGGAACTCCGTAGTTGGTCTTGTCTACCCAATACTCCTTCGGCTCAACGCTCCTGCCGCCAAAGTAGATATGGTCAATCAGGCTACCGCTATCGGTATTTTTAAACCCATTGAATGTCCCTGTATAAGCATCTGTGGATTTGACCGACAATCTGGCATAATTCATATTGTCGTTCAGGCTCTTGAGTTCGGCTCCATCATAGGCTGTATTCAGATCACCCACATGGAAAATAACACAGTCGGCATTCTTTATATCCTCAACTTTACAGAGATTCTTGATCTGGGTAATCATAAGGTCAGCCGCGTTCTTTCTAGCTACCGTACTTTTGTGATCATAGTGAGTCGGGAAGAAGTAAACAACTGTGTCATTATGCTTCTTATCCTTTAGTTTCACATACACGGTGACCCTTCTGCAGGCTGAATTCCAAGCGCCGTAGGTCCCGTCTGAATTCTTGGCAGGTAGAGTTCTTGTTGTCTCGTCGAGCCAGAAAAAATCCTTCTGGATAAGTTCAAAACGATCTTTTTTATAAAGAACTCCGATACCTTCTCCTCCTGCTGTAGCCACCGTTGAGCCGCTTGAGTTGTCACGACTGACATCATAATATCCGTACTCTGTTCCGAAATTAGACGTGAAATACTGGGACTGCTCCTTGCGAACCTCCTGAAGCCCTATAAGGTCGGGATCTGTCGCTTCTACGAACTTTTTGACAGCCGGGGCTCTGACGCTCCACGCCGCGCTGCTTCCGTCGGGGTAAGTGTCGGCGGTATTGGCATAACGGAGATTGAACGTACAGACAGTCATCGACACGGCATCTCCTGACGGAGCGGGGTCTTCCTTTGTCTGCTCTTCAGGAGTGGTCGGGGTTATCGGGGTGACAGGATTAACGACATTCTCCGGCCCGCAGGAGGCCATAAGGAGCGCTGCGGGCAGAAAAATGCTTAAAATAGATTTACTTTTATTCATTTTTATTCAGCTTTACATGTCTTGCGAGGATTGCCTCCAAGCTGCGACCATCCTGCCGCAGGACCGGTTGCAGACCCCTTCACGGCGAAGAGTGTGAGGCTGCCGTCCTTGTCAAGACCATTGCAGTAGATGGTTCCATCCGGGCCGATGGTCGGAGACGAACGGAGCGAGGACCCGAGAGTAATCTCTGAAGCCTTTGTTCCGTCGCTCTTGAGTTTCACGAGCTTCCCTACCGTCTCTGCCGCATCAGACTCAACGTAATAGACATATCCCTGATTATCAACGGCAGGACAGCCGATGGCCTCATTCCCGCTTGTCGGAGTATACCATTTCAAGGTCCCCTCAGGAGAAACGGCCGACACGCCGGTAGTCGTTGTCACATAGATGGTCCCGTCTCCTCCTATGACGGTTCCAAGGCTGTAATACATCTTGTTTTCTCCAGAAAGGTCAAGAGTCCACTCGGGTGAAGCGCCGGAACTCTTGTCATACTTCTTGAGATCATAGCAATAGAGTATTGCCTTCGAAGAAGAAGAGCTGGATCCTTCTGCTTTTCCGTAGAGGATGTAGACCCTGTCATTGGAGTCTATTGCCATATAGCTGGAGAAGCCGATTTCGGTGTTGGTCTTTCCGGGAACATAGCCGAGCATGAAGGCGTCTTGGCCGGCGTTGGCTCCGTATTTCTTCCAATTACCGCCTTCTTTCCAGAATACGCGGGTTCCATATTTACTGTCGGTATGGACCATGAATGTCTCGTCCTTGGTTGCAGCCATACCTCCATGAGATCCCCTCTTGACAAGAAGGTAATTGAAGTAGGAGCCGTCAACCTTATTGATTAGAAGACCATTATCTGCGCTGCCTGCTGGCCATAGGGCAGGGAAGTCACCCACCGACGGATTACGCTTTGTCGCAACGAATATCTGGTCGCTCAGCACCATTGCAATAGGGTTCCAGAACATGGCATAACCATAAGGATAGTACCACTTCTGGGTACCGTCGGACTTGACAGCATAAATGCCGGACTCGGTTGCTCCCGTCTTATCCTGTGTATCATTATTTCCGACGATAACAAATATAGTCCCGTCCTCGTCTACTGAAGGTGTACAAGTACTGGCGGAAGTGGTCGTGGCGGGGTTGTGAATTCCGGCATCAAATACCCACTTCTGAGTACCGTCTTTATCGTAAGCAACCAGATGCCAGGCGCTTGAGAAAGCATATATGGTCTTTCCATCGGGGCTTATAGAAGGGGAAGAGAATACTGCACGGGCAGCCGCATTGGATTCATACTTCTGAGCCCATAGGACCTCCATTGAGTCATTATTCCTGTCGACATGGACAGTCTTCGTGACCGTGCCCTTACCCTTCTGGTTATCAGTGACGGTAAGGGTCACGTCGATATCTCCGAACTCATTGAATGTAAATTTCGGATTCTGCTCCGTAACGGTGTTTCCGCCAATTCTCCACTCCCAGGCGACAATAGAGCCGTCAGCATCAGTTGACTTATCCGTAAACTGAACCTCGTCTCCGGCTACTATTCCGCTGGTAGGAGTCCACACAAAGTCTGCAACAGGGTGCTTATTGGTGTCCTGAACAGTGATTTTCTTTGTCACTGTTCCGCTCACGTTATTATGGGTAACAGCCGTAAGGGTAATCTCTTTTTCTCCTACTGTGTCGAAGGAAAGAGGCTCTTCGAGTTGTTTTCCCCATTTGTATCCTGTCCCCCAGTCCCACTTACAGGCGACGATTATATCGTTTGTAGCAGTAGAAACATTCGTTATTATCACATCCTCATAAAGCTCATACACATCCTTATTGGTCGTGAAATCCGCATAGACAGAGACCTCTGGCTTTACACAGGAAGCAATTGCGAAAAGCGACAGCGAGATGAGGATTATTTTATGGATTCTTTTCATAATCTTAGCCGTTTACTATTTCCAACCCGGGTTCTGCTTGAGATTCTCATTCTTTTGGATGACGGTCTCGGGAACCGGATACAAATACATGTTGTCTTTCCACTTGCGGGGCATTACATATCCAAGCTTATAGCCGCCCGCGGGGTCGTCAGCAAGCTTTTCCGCAATCTGGTGATCATTGAGAGTCATGGCGATGGATTTGTATGTCCCCGTCTTCTGATAATTGGCATCTGCGGTTACATACACATCATAAGTTCCATCTCCATTGAGGTCGAGAGGAGTGTCAAGGGCAGGAATATATATTCCATCCCAAGGTGCATTCTGCCAGTTACTTCCGCACGCCCAGCGCTTGAGATCGTTCATGCGGAAACCTTCGAGAATAAGCTCGATTGCACGGTCGCGGCGAATTTCAAGAATAACAGGATTCGAAACATTGGGATAGAATGTCTGCTGAAGATATGTATCCACAGTTGTCGGAAGCTTGTCAAGATCGCCTCCCGTAATTCCTGCGCGGCGACGGAGAGCGCCTATGGTCTTGGACCAATCCTCAACGGTGATAGTCCCGAGCTCCGCCTTCGCCTCCGCATAGTTCAGGAGAACTTCTGCATAACGGAGAAGCGGAACATCATTATCGTTGGTACGTCCGTTGTCATATCCGACATCATCCATCACATACTTCGTGTACTGATAGCCGGTAAGCGACAGGCTCATGTCTGCAGAAGTCCTTACATATTTTTCGTCGGAGTTCTTTCTGGTGTAATCAGCGCCCCTTATGGTCTGACACATACGGGCGTCACGGCCAGTTGTTTCCTGGACAAATGTCTTGTATGATCCTGCCGCTGTCTTTTCGTTGTAAATAGTACCGTCAGAGTTGAGATACGTTTTTGCAAAGGCGCGTGTCATCGAAAGGTGCGGCCCGTAAGAGGTGGAATTATAATACCAGTTTGCTTCGCCGAGTACTGAAAGGTCTTTGTTCAAAGAAACCGCAAGCATGACTTCCTCCGTGACCGGATCATCGCTGATAAACAGATCGCGGTAGGCTCCGCGGCCACCGGTTGTATAAGTCGTCCCTGTATGGAGTTTATATGGACCCTCATCCATTATCTTCTTCGCAGCGTCAGCTGCTTCCTTGAGAAGTTCATCTGCGGAAATAGTGCACCCCTCGAGATAATCTTTCCCATAAGTACTTCCATTTGCATGATACTTACGGAAGGTCCCCTCAAACAGGCATATGCGGCTCTTGAGAGCGAGGGCTGTCCACTTATTGACCGTATTGGATTTAGGGGTAATTGCGGTTGTACTTATATGCTCTGCCGCATAATCGAGGTCATCTATAATATTCTTAATAATGACATCCCTTGAGTCCTGCCCCTTATAAAGATCTTCGTCTGTAGGGTCGAGTGGTTTGTCTATCCATGGAACTGCTCCATATGTGACAAGTTTGTCATAATACAAATATGCACGGAACAGTCGGGCTATGCCGGTATAGTTGTTCCTAAGCTCTTCTGAAAGGTTGGTGTCAGTATTATATTTTATGAAATAATTGACATTACGTATACTTGTCCAGCTCCATGAGGTTGCGGTGTTGGTTGTGTATGCGCCCTGCTCGTAGACACCTATATTCATCTTCGCCGAATGATCATGCGTAGTATTTATTTTGTGCGCTCCGTCATAATTGGGAAGATAGTTGTAGAAACCATAAACGTAGTTTCTCAGTCCGGCCTCATCTCCGAACAAAATAGCCCGTCCGGCTTCTGCCTGAGGAGCCTCGGTAAGGTCGCATGATGCAGCAAATAGGCTCAGCGCAAGAAGGGAAGAAAGAATGTATATATATTTTTTCATGGCCGCTTCTCCTTATAGTTTTTCAATAATTACACACCTGTCAAGTTCGGAATCTGTATCGAAACCAACTCCCGTGTCGACAGTAAAACAATCAGGGTCAACACCAAGCTCTTTCATGTAGGAAATGACATTCTCTACTCTCTGCTTGGAAAGTTCTGCATTACGGGCAGCTGTGCCTGTTCCTGCATCCGCTTTTCCGCGAATAGAGAACTTGGCACCGGAATCTTCTGCATTCACCCTGCGTACGATATCCCTTACATGTACCTTTTCAAGGTCGGTAAGTTCGCTGCTGTTGAGTTCGAAGAAGACTGGATAGAAAGCATTCTCTCTTTCCACCTTTACAAGCTTCTCGTACTTTTCTTCAGCAGCTTTTGCATCTTCTGCCGCCTTTTCCGCCTTGGCCATAAGGGCGGCTATGGCAGCGGCGTCATAAGCCGGCTTTGCTGCCCTGCCGAGCGTCTCGCTTATGTGACCTAGAGTCATCTTCAGGCCAATACTGAGACTCTTCATTGTAGGGAAGTTGTATCCGTCACCGGTAGTACTCAGGACGCTGTCCGTTCCGTAAATGTTTGCAGTAACATCAACGTCACGCGTGTGCTTGTAAACAGGGGACCATGTCCAAAGATTTTCTCCCGCAAGGAAGATAGAGACCTTTTGGAAACCTGCCTTTCTCGTGAGTTTCTCGGGAAGGGTATATCCAAACTGAACACTCTTGAGACGAATGTATGAAGCGTCCTGGAGGTAGAGAGTATTGGCATTCGTACGTCCCTTGTAGAACGGCGCGAAATAACCTGTATATCTCGGGAGATAAGCATTGGGGTTTTCCTCTGTCCAATAATTATTGAGGTGCCATGAGGGCATCTGGTTGTATGGACGGTTGTACATTCCCCAGAATGAAGAAGACTCGTTGTCAGGATACCAATCCTGCTTTCCAACTCCCTGGAAGAATGCATTTGCAAAAAATCCGTTCCAGCCAAGATCTACTCCAAATGAATAAATATAGCGGGGTTCTGAATTTCCTATGATTACGCGGTCTCCCGAGTCATCAGCTGTATTACTACCCCTGTCTATATATCCGTTACCATTGAGGTCTTCGAATTTAATATCTCCTGGATAGAGAGTATAAGATTCCGTCTGCTGCATCAATGAGTTGAAATGCTCCTGTCCCGCAGCCTTTGCTGCTGCCTCGTCAGCGTCAATTTGCGCCTGAGTCTGATAAAGGCCGTTTGAAACAAATCCCCACATTTCTCCAAGTGTCATCCCTTCATAATAGTTCGTCATATAAGCGTTATTATTCAGAGACTTGAGGGCGTTGTTGTACTTATCTATGATTGAATAGTAGTCGGCAAGAGTAGCGTGAAGACCATAAGTAAAAGGCTTTCCTCCAAGTTTGACGGCATCCTCCCAGCTGAGTGAAAGCTCGAAACCGCGGGTTGTCATCTCGGCGTAGTTACCCTTAGGAGAAGAAGCTCCGTAAACATCCGGAAGAGTTGGCCCTACGGTGTACATATTGAGGGTTTTACGTCTATAGATATCTCCCGTGAAATTGAGTCTTCCCGAGAAGAAACTTAGGTCAACACCGCCATCGAGAGTCTGGGCCGTCTCCCATGTCAAAGACTCGGGAATAGGGCTCGGAGCACTTGTATAACGGACTTTCTGACCATTAATGATTCTTCCGTTTTCAAATTCAAATGTCTCGTCATACTTGTAAACTCCAACGTTACTGTTCCCAAGAGAACCATAAGATCCGCGAATCTTGATGTTTGATATCCATCTCTTGTCAACATTGAACCATGGCTCTTCGCTTATGCGCCATCCTGCTGACACAGAAGGGAAGAATGCCCATCTCTGACGTGCAGGGAATTTGGAAGAGCCGTCATAACGGCCATTTACCTCAAGTAGATATCTCTCTGCATAGTTGTAATTGAAACGGAAGAAAGCGCCGGCTGTACGCCACTTGCTATAATCTCCTGTTATATTCTTGTTGTCAAGTCCGAGAGCGAGGTTGATATTATCAACATTAGGACTGAGAAGACCATCATTGTAGGCATATGTATTCTTGTAGACCTGCTGTTCATAATTATAACCGACGAGGGCTTTGAAATTATGCTTTCCCCATGTGTCTTCGTACTCGATATACTCATTGGTTGCGAGATAGTCGTAGGTACGGAGCGTTTCGCTGATATAATCAGCAAGACCTTTAATTTCCGCCAGAGATTCTATTTTTCCCTCATAACGAGAGAACGGGCTTGGAAGGCGGTGAACATGGGTATCGTAAGTTCTTACCCTGTAAGTAAAGTCAGCATTAAGACGAAGGCGGTTTTCGAAGAATGTAGCCTTTGCTCCAACCGTATTTTGGGCCTGTCTGTTGGTATAAGTACGGTTACTTCCTCCATAAAGGATATCTCCTACAGAGTAAACACCTGAATAAGAGAGGGTTCCGTCTGGATTAATAATAGGAGAACAAGGGTGGCCCTCGTCAGCAATATTACGCCATATATTTCCGCCACCTTCGCTCTGAGTCTCAGGCATCACATACTTACTGTATGAAATATCAGTATTGGAATAAATTCTAAACCAAGGAGTTACCTGATACCCTGCCTTTACGCGGCCATTGTACATCTTGTAGGAATCCGGATTAACTGTACTGTCAAAAAGACCGTTGTTATCATAAATACGGGCCGATACATAGTAATCGAACTTATCGTCTGCTCCGGAAATCGAAAGATTATGGGTCTGGCTGAAAGTGAAATCTTTATATAGGGCATCATAGTAATCTGTACCCTTATGGAAATAAAGCCAGCGTCCCGATGTAATTAAAGAGCCGTCTGATACAAGTGTTTCATAATTACCGCTTTCTGCTCTCTGACGGTATTCTTCGAGCCATGCGGTCGTAAATTCCATTGTCTTGTTGATTGCAGTAGGGTTGCTTCCCTTGTAGTTGTACCAACTCTTGTAGAAGTGTTCAGCCCATGTATAACCATCAGATACCACATCCGGCATGGCGGTAGGGGTCTCAAATGAGAAATTGGACTGATAGTTTACTGTTGCCGTACCCTTCTTCGCATTCTTTGTCGTAATAAGCACGACTCCGTAAGGAGCCCTTGATCCATAGATAGCCGAAGAAGCAGCGTCCTTGAGAACAGATACACTCTCAATATCATTAGGATTCAAAAGGCTCGCATTTCCTTCAACTCCATCAATAAGGACTAGAGCGCTTCCACCTTGTCCAATGGAAGTACGTCCACGGATATTGAATGAAGGAGATGAGTTCGGACGACCGTCGGTAAACTTGAGGTTGAGGTTTGCAACACGACCTTGGAGCATCTGTGCAAGGTTGGCGTTAGGACGACCTTCAAATGTATCTTCACCAACTTGGTCGACAGCTCCTGTCAGGTTGGCCTTTTTTTGCGTTCCGTAACCTACAACGACAATTTCGTTGAGCATTTCCTGATCGGAAGAAAGAGTGGCATCTATTCTTGCACGACCTCTGACAGGAATACTTTCTGTCTTAAAACCGATGCTTTGAATAGTTAAAGTTGCATTGGAAGGAACTGTGATGGTATAGCGTCCATCCATGTCTGTCGCTGTACCAAGTGTAGTTCCTTCCACCATGACACCAGCACCTATAACCGGCTGCCCTTGATCGTCCAGGACCCTTCCGGATACGGTAACCTTTCCGGCTCCTTGTCCGCTACCCTGTCCAAATGCAGGTATGACCAGCAGCATAAGCGCCAGTAGCAATAGATTAATTTTAGATTTCATAAATGATGGTTTATGATTAAAATTAGTGTTATTCAAGAAACAAATATAGCATTATTTACATAAAATCGTCTTTATTAAATTAAAAAAGCGGCCAAATAATGACCGCTTCTTTAATTATTTATATTTTCTATTGTGAAAATTTGGCATTTATATACTCTCTGTTAAGACGGGCTATATGGTCTATAGTAACATGCTTCGGGCATTCCATCTCGCAGGCGCGGGTATTGGTGCAGTTGCCAAAACCAAGTTCGTCCATCTTTGCAACCATTGCGCGGGCGCGACGGGCAGCTTCCGGCCTCCCCTGGGGAAGAAGTGCAAGAGAAGAAACTCTGGCTGCTACAAAGAGCATTGCTGAACCATTCTTACAAGTGGCTACGCAAGCTCCACAGCCAACACACGCTGCTGCATCCATACTGTCTTCCGCCTTGTCATGAGGAATAAGAATATTATTGGCATCCTGGGCGCTTCCGGCACGAACTGATATAAATCCTCCTGCCTGAAGAATCTTATCGAAAGCCCTGCGATCCACAACAAGATCTTTTATTACTGGGAAAGCTGATGATCTCCAAGGTTCAACAGTTATTGTTGCGCCTGGTTTAAAATGACGCATAAACAACTGGCAGGTAGTTACTTCGTCATCCGGACCATGGGCTCGGCCATCTATATACAGGGAGCATGCTCCGCATATACCTTCGCGGCAGTCATGATCGAAAGCCACCGGCTCTTTTCCTTGGCGGATAAGTTGGTCATTTAATATATCGAGCATCTCGAGGAAAGAAGCGTCTTCCTCTACATCAGTGACATGATAAGTCTCGAAATGGCCCTTTGTTTTGGCGTTTTTCTGACGCCACACTTTTATATTGTATTCCATATCCGATTAGTCTTTATAGTTTCTGGTGGCAATCTTTATATTCTCATACTTGAGAGGCTCTTTGTGAAGTTCAGGCTCCACTCCTTCACCCTTATACTCCCAAGCGGCTACATACATAAAGTTTTCATCATCTCTGAGAGTCTCTCCTTCCGGAGTCTGCATTTCCTCGCGGAAATGACCTCCACAAGATTCTCTTCTACTGAGAGCATCGCGAGCCATCAGTTCTCCAATATCGAAGAAATCTATAAGGCGAAGGGCCTTTTCAAGCTCCTGATTGAATTCTTCGTTGGTGCCCGGAACACGGACTGTCTTCCAGAATTCTTCGCGAAGTTTTCCAATTTCTTCAATTGCTTTCTTTAGTCCTTCCTCGGTACGGGCCATCCCAACATACTCCCACATAATATGGCCGAGTTTCTTATGAATAGAGTCGACTGTCTCTGTTCCATTTACTGCAAACACCTTTGCAATACGCTCACGTACAGCTTTTTCCGCTTCTGTGAACTCAGGAGCGTTGATATCTGTCTTTGGCTCTGCAAATTTATGGGAAAGATAATCGCCTATTGTATAAGGGAGAATGAAATAACCATCTGCAAGACCCTGCATGAGAGCTGAAGCACCAAGACGGTTGCCGCCATGATCGGAGAAGTTACATTCACCTATGGCATAAAGACCGGGGATAGTTGTCTGAAGGTCATAATCTACCCAAAGTCCTCCCATTGTATAGTGAATTGCCGGATAAATCATCATCGGCTCTTCCCAAGGAGAAGTAGTTGTTATCTTCTCATACATATCGAAAAGGTTGCCATAGCGCTCAGCCACTCTCTGATGTCCAAGACGTTTGATTGCATCTGCAAAATCAAGGAATACAGCAAGACCTGTTTCATTAACTCCATACCCTGCATCGCATCTTTCCTTCGCCGCACGCGAAGCTACATCACGGGGAACAAGATTGCCAAATGCAGGATAACGACGCTCGAGATAATAGTCGCGGTCTTCTTCAGGAATCTGCGAAGGTTTAACCTCGTGCTTACGGAGTTTCATCACATCTTCCATCTTCTTTGGAACCCATATACGTCCGTCGTTACGAAGAGACTCGGACATAAGGGTAAGCTTGCACTGCTGGTCACCATGAACAGGAATACAGGTAGGATGGATCTGAGCAAAACAAGGATTTGCAAAGAAAGCACCCTTCTTATAGCACTGCCATGCGGCAGAACCATTTGAATTCATGGCGTTGGTTGAAAGGAAGTAGGTATTTCCATAACCTCCGGTTGCAAGCACTACAGCATGGGCACCGAATCTTTCAATCTCACCGGTTACAAGGTTGCGGGCAATTATACCCTTTGCCTGGCCGTTTATAATAACGAGATCAAGCATCTCGTGACGGGGATAACTCTTGACAGTACCGGCGGCAATTTCTTTATTAAGCGAAGCATAGGCTCCAAGAAGAAGTTGCTGTCCAGTTTGTCCGCGGGCATAGAATGTACGGCTTACCTGAACACCGCCGAAAGAACGGTTTGCAAGATAACCGCCATATTCGCGAGCAAAAGGAACTCCCTGCGCAACGCACTGATCAATAATTGCAGCACTCACTTCTGCAAGACGGTAGACATTGGCTTCGCGGCTGCGATAGTCTCCTCCTTTAATTGTGTCATAGAACAAACGATAAATTGAGTCATTGTCGTTCTGGTAGTTCTTTGCTGCATTTATTCCTCCCTGAGCCGCTATAGAGTGGGCCCTGCGGGGAGAATCGCTTATACAGAATATCTTGACATTGTATCCCAGCTCTCCGAGAGAAGCAGCTGCGGACGCTCCGCCAAGACCTGTACCTACCACAATAACCTCAAGTTTGCGCTTGTTATTGGGACTGACAATTCTAATTTCGGATTTACGCTTCGTCCATTTTTCAGCAAGCGGACCATCCGGAATTTTCGATATTAATTTATTATCGGCCATAGTAGTTATAGAATGATGATATTTCTTTTAATAGTCTGCAATTTTAGTCAATTTTCGGTGATTTCCCAAATATATCATTACAGAACCTTCCATATTGACGGAAAAATCTTTTGTCTCGCATTTTTCCATTCACCCATTTTGAAAATAATCTTTCAAAATCCAAATCTATTTCTTTTTCACAAGGAATACCTTCCTTCCTCCCCGAAAATCCTCTTATTTCTTTTTCTTTAAGAGCCCCATCACAAAGAAGAGAGTTATCGGATACTTTAGATTTTTTCATATAAGAAGGCACCCTGTCCTTATCAAGAACCATCACGGGAATATAAGGAACGCATGTCGGATAACCAAGACATGTCCACATCACAGTATGGAGAGGATTTTCTCCTTCTTGGACTCCTTCCATTACAATACTCGCTGAGGTAATATTTCTAAGAATAGGTTTTCCTGAACGGGAAATATTGTTTATCAGTCCTTTATGATTGTAATCTGAAGGGGAAAGACTTTTCATTATTGTAGAAGCTTTCTCAAAACGATCAACTCCCTTTCTGTCTTCCAACCTTCCTGTTCGAGTGAAATTAGTAACTACCATATATCCCTCATCAAGGGAGTTCACATCAAATTTAATCCACTTATAATTGTTAACCTCATAATAGGCTGCTCCACCGTGAGCATCAATAACTCCAAAATTAGCTTCTACTCCCATTGGTCTTGGAAGAGTATCCAGAAGTATCTCAAAATCAGCAAGATTTGAACAAATTTCAAGTGCCCTGTACATAAGTTCTCCCTCTCCATCCATCATTTCATCCGGCACATCATCATCTTTCAAATCGTAAGTTGCGGTATTCATAATACAGAAACCGGCGCTATTGGTTCCCGTCCATGCTTCCCCTGCGGCATATGGAAATTTTGACTGCCTTTCTTTCTCCCAATTAGAATTTACAAGGGCAACAAAATTATATATCTCTCCCTCGAACCACTGGATTCTGTTATTCAGCTGACCAGTATCCCTGTGTTTCATCATCACAGGTCTTCCTCCAACTGTCGCCTTACCTGAAATTATAACAGAAGTACATGCTGTTGTCCTAACAGAAAATAATAAAGCCATACCGGCTATAATTATATATCCTGCTTTATTCATCCTATTTAATTGTTTACTTAAAACAAGCTTCCGCTATCTTCAGATGCGTTTTTTGGAATATAAGAGTCGAGTCCAAGATGGCGGTAGGCTAGTTCTGTGGCAACACGGCCTCTCTGGGTACGGACTATGAAGCCTTCCTTGATAAGAAAGGGTTCATATACTTCTTCAAGAGTACCTGTATCTTCACTGATTGAAGTTGCAAGAGTACCAACACCAACAGGACCTCCTTTAAACGTCGTAATAAGAGTCCTGAGTATCTTATTATCAATCAAATCCAGACCTCTCTTATCTATCTTCAGTTTATTAAGAGCAAAACGTGCTATTTCTAAATCTATATGACCGTCCCCCATGACCTGGGCAAAATCTCTAACCCTTCTGAGAAGCTGATTTGCATGGCGTGGAGTGCCGCGGCTTCTGAGAGCTATCTCTCCGGCAGCGTCATCATCAATATCCACTCCGAGAATAGAAGAACTTCTCTTTACTATTCTCTTCATGTCTTCAAAATCGTAATACTCTAATGCACAGTTAATTCCAAACCTTGCACGAAGAGGAGCTGTAAGGAGGCCGCTTCGAGTGGTGGCTCCCACAAGTGTAAAAGGATTGAGAGAAATCCTTACAGAACGGGCTCCGGGCCCTTTATCTATCATTATATCTATCACATAATCCTCCATGGCGGAATATAGATACTCCTCTACTTCCGGCGAGAGGCGATGGATCTCATCTATAAAAAGGACATCTCCTTCTTCAAGACCAGTGAGAAGACCGGCCAGATCTCCTGGCTTATCAAGTACCGGCCCCGAGGTAATCTTCATATTTACCCCCATCTCATTAGCTATAATATGAGCCAGAGTTGTCTTTCCCAGACCAGGAGGGCCATGGAAAAGAGTATGATCCAAGGCCTCTCCTCTCATCTTGGCTGCTTTAATATAGATATTGAGATTGGACACTATTTCCCTCTGACCTGTAAAATCATCCAGTTCCTGAGGTCTGATTATTCCATCTAAATCACTATCTTTGCGATCACTATTCGCATGCGGATTGTATTCGTCCATCGAATATTGTTTAACTAATTACAAATATAGTGTTTTTATTTAAATTGATTTTGTTTTTTATACTGCTGTTGAAAAGTTGAAAACTATATTTATTTAATTAATACTCAATTATTTACATAATTTTATATTGTTAAAAACATTGTTGGTATAAGGACCCTTGGTTGTTAAAATTATTTTCGGAAAATTTATTCACTTTTCAGAAAAGGGTTATAAACAGGGTTATTAACCGGTTTTTAACAGTTTTTTACATAAAATGTTGATAAGTCATAATTCGACTGCGCAACTTAAAGACAGGATATATTCTGAAAAAGAAATATTCTGCAGTGGCCTGTATCTCTCAGCAAGATGGTTTGTCCTTTCAGAGGCAGCAGAAAAAGGAATTCATTTTATTATACTTCCAAATAAAGAAGCAGCAGAATACTGTAGTGGAGACCTTTATAATCTTATTGAGGGAGACTGCGTTTTTTTTCTTCCTGATTCAGGAAAGGCGGTTGAAAGAAGTAATTATAAATCTTCTTTAGGGGTTCAGAGAACATCTGCAATTGCCGCCCTAATGAAAAAGCCGGATAAACTTTTTATAGTAAGTTATCCTGAAGCAATTGAAGAAAAAATACCTGACAATTCTAAAATACAAGATACTCTCATTTCAGTTACTGAAGGTCAAAGGATAAAATTCGAAGAAATAAAGAAATTATTGTTTGAAAAGGGCTTTGAAAAAGTTGATTTTGTATCTGCTCCAGGTCAGTTTGCAATAAGAGGTTCTCTTATTGATATTTTTTCATATTCCAACAATAACCCTTATCGTCTTTCTTTCTTTGGAAATGATATAGATGAAATTCATATTTTCGACTGTAATACCCAACTTTCCATAGAAAAAGTTTCCAAGGCTGATATTTATCCTGATATGGTTTCACAGGAGGAGTCGGACAAAATAAGTATTACAGAGATACTTCCAAAGGATACTGTAATATGGTTGGACTCTTCTGATATGTATAAAGACAAGGAATTCTTTTCTTTATTAAATAGATTCAGAAAAGTATATATTGATGTTCCTGTCAGTAGAAATATAGAAAATACTATTCAGTTCCACATTTCTCCACAGCCCGTCTTTAACAAGAGTTTTGAATTACTTATATCCGATATTACATTGAAAATGGAAAGCGGATATAAAGTTTTCATTTTCGGAGAGAAGGAATCTCAAATTGACCGTCTAAAATCCATTATTCTCGAAGAAACAAGACTACTTCCTGAGTTTCTTAAAGGAAGAAATATCCATAATGGATTCATTGATAACGACGATAAAATATGTTGTTATTCAGACCATGAAATATTCGACCGTTTCCATAGGGTTCGTCTTCGCCGTTCAGTGGAAAAAACTGAGCAACTGACAATTAACGACCTCAATGCATTTAATATAGGAGATTATGTAGTCCATATAGATCATGGAGTCGGAATATATGGAGGTCTTGTCAAAATGACAGATGATAGGGGAAGGGTTCATGAGGTAGTAAAAATTACATATAAAGATAATGACGTAGTATTCGTATCGGTCCATTCTTTACATAAAATATCCCGTTTCAGATCCAAGGAGGGAGAACCACCTCGAATAAATAAACTAGGATCAAAGACTTGGCAGAATATGAAAAATACAGCCAAGTCGAAAGTGAAAGACATAGCGAAGGATCTCATAGAACTTTATGCAAAGCGAAGGTCCTCCAAAGGTTTTGCTTTCTCCGCGGATACATATCTTCAGGAAGAGTTGGAATCATCATTTATGTATGAGGATACTCCGGATCAAGAAAAAGCTACTTCGGCAGTAAAAAGGGACATGGAGGAAGATTTTCCAATGGACCGGCTTATATGTGGAGATGTAGGTTTTGGAAAGACAGAAATAGCAATTAGAGCGGCTTTTAAGGCTGTTTCAGACAATAAGCAAGTAGCTGTTCTTGTACCTACTACTATTCTTGCACTTCAGCACTATACTACGTTTATATCGCGACTTGCCTCTTTCCCTGTTAATATTGATTATGTCAGCCGCCTACGCACAGCAAAAGAAATCACAGATATAAAAAGGCGGCTTAAAGAGGGGAAAATAGATATAATAATAGGTACCCATAAAATACTCGGTTCAGGATTTGAATTTAAGGATATTGGTCTTCTTATCATTGATGAAGAACAAAAATTCGGAGTATCAGCAAAGGAGAAGCTGCGTCAGATGAAAACTTCGGTAGATACTCTGACACTTACAGCTACCCCAATTCCAAGAACTCTTCAATTCTCCCTTCTCGGGGCGCGGGACCTTTCAATTATAAATACCCCTCCGCCAAACAGGATTCCTATACAGACCGAAATAATACTCTTTAATAAAGAAGAAATAAAGAGTATAATCGATTATGAATTAAATAGGGGAGGGCAGATATTCTTCCTCCATAATAAAGTCGAGGAACTTCCTTCAATTTATGATATTCTCCACAGACTTGTTCCTGATATGAAAATATGTATGGCGCATGGGCAAATGGAGTCCAAAGAACTTGAAAACAGAATGCTGGATTTCATAAGGGGAGAATATGATATGCTTTTATGCACTACAATCATAGAAAATGGCCTGGATATTCCTAATGCCAATACCATAATTATAAATCAAGCTCAAAATATAGGGTTAAGCGACCTTCATCAGCTTCGTGGACGAGTGGGAAGATCCAATAAGAAGGCTTTCTGCTATCTGATAGTACCTCCTCTTGTTTCGATTACCGATGATGCAAGAAGGCGACTTAAAGCGATAGAGGAATTCTCTGACCTTGGAAGCGGATTTAATATTGCCATGCAGGATCTTGATATCCGCGGAGCGGGAAACCTTCTTGGGGCCGAGCAGAGTGGATTTATAACAGATATGGGTTTTGAAGTCTATCAGAGCATTCTTTCCGAAGCAATGGAAGAACTTGGAATAGAAACAGGCATTACTACTAAGGCGGATAATGATTATTATGTTGAAGATTGTACAGTTGAAACCGATCAGCTTGCATTCATTCCTGATGAATATATTGATATTAACGCCGAAAAAATAAGAATATACAAGCAACTTGATTCTCTTAAATCGGACAAAGAACTCGATCGTTATGCCCTCCAGATAGAGGATCGTTTTGGACGTCTTCCGATCGAAGTCAAAAACTTGTTTGATGTTGTTAAAATAAGAAATTTAGGTATTTCTAAAGGGTTCGAGAAGATAATAATAAAGAACGGTTTACAGATTATGTTCTTTGTTAATAATCCTCTCACCGGGTACTATCAGTCTGCGGCTTTTGGACGAATAATAGAAAAAATAAATGAAGGATCGACTGATTTTGTTTTTGTCCAGAAAGATGGAAAACTGAGAATTAAGGCAAGAAACGTAGATTCACTCGGTAAGGCCCTCCGTAATCTTGAAAGATTGTAGATTATTTTTTGTAATTTTGTCCGCTTTTGTTGAAAATAGTGGTTAGTAGTGGCTAATCTTATTATAGAAATAGGAAATACAGCAGTTAAGGCGGCATATTCCGAAGGAATGACCCTCGGAAAAACTTATCGTTATCAGGGAGAGAAAGTGATAGATTTCATCATTGAAATGCTCGAAAGGGAAAAACCTGAAGTCGCGGTAATAGCTTCTGTATATAATATTTCCGTCTCTGATGAGAATATTTTCAGAAGCCTTTGTCCTTATATTTTGATTCTGGACAGTGCCCACAGAGATATTCTCAAAAGCAGTGGTCTTCCTGGTTTCCTTACTTACGACAGGGCTGCATCAATTATTGCTGCGAGATATCTTTTCAAAGGTCACGGCTGTACAATAGTTGACTTTGGAACTACTCTTACGATAGATACAACAGATATTGAAGGCAACTATACCGGAGGAAGCATATCGCTTGGATGTCGTACCCGCCTTAAAGCTCTTAACCGTTATTCTCGCACGCTTCCCCTTCTTGATTCTCCTGAAATGAAGAATTTTCCAGAGGTCTCCCTTGAGGGGTCAATGGTAAAGGGAGTTGTTTCGGGCATGGTGTTTGAAATAGAGGGGTACGTCGCCGAAAATCCGGATAATATGGTGGTTTTCACGGGTGGAGACGCAAATTATTTTGCAAAACGGATGAAAAACCCGATATTTGTTGTTTGCAATCTCGTTCTTATGGGATTGGCTTTAATAGCGGACAGGTATGTCAGGAAGATTTATAAATAGATTGACCGCAGTCGTCGCAGGCCTTCTTGTGGCGATAAGTGCCAATGCTCAGGATGGAACATACAGCGGCTATACTCCTTATTCCGTATATGGAATAGGCGAGATACATAATTATGGTTCCGCTTTCAATAAGAGTATGGGTGGAGTAGGAATAGCAACACGCAACAGGCGTTTCGTCAACTATATGAACCCTGCTTCGCTGACCGCCCGCGACTCACTTTCTTTCATGGCCGATTTCGGACTTTATGGAAAATCAAATATTTTCAGCCAAAACGGCGAAAAGAGCGCAAATAATATAACTAACCTTGAGGATTTTGTTATATCTTTTCCTCTTTTCCGTCACACTGCCATGATGGTAGGAATAACTCCTTATAGCGATGTGGGATATAATTTCACATACATAGAGGAGGATCCTGACCTCGTTGGCCGCACCGGGACCCAGGGTTATTCCGCTTCCGGGAACGGTAGCATATATCAAGCTTTTACTGGTGGAGCGGTTACCCTTTGGGACAGGCTATCCCTTGGTGCGCAGTATATACTTTATTTCGGAAAAATAGAAAAGACGGTCAATCTTGCTTTTGGAAATGATTCATACAGGAGCATAGTCAGCGGCCACAACCTTCAGCTTAACGGCCATGCTGCCAAATTCGGTCTCCAGTATGATCAGCCTCTCGGAGGAAGGACAAAAATGACTCTAGGAGGTACATATAAACTTAAATCCGGGATGCATGGATATACCAACGATTATTCCTACGCTACTATTTCCAGCCTTACCGATACTATTAAGAACAATACCGTCCATCTTACCGGCAAGGAGCAACTAAAGTTTTCTGATGAACTTGGAGTCGGTCTTGCCTTGAAAGGAGGAGAGAAATGGGCCGTAGAAGTCGATTATCTGCGTAGCGACTGGCGTAATCTTGGTTTTGACGAGACCTCTGGTTTCTCCAACTCATCCTCACATGTATTTTCTTCCTCGGTAGCTCAGTCTTTCCGCGCCGGATTCGAATATACTCCCAACAGAAGCGATATCAGATATTATTACAAGAGGATAACATACAGGGGAGGTCTGTATTACGATCAGAGTTATTACCGTCTCGACGGACTCCCGATAGATTCATATGGAATAACAATCGGAGCAACAATACCGGTATATGCCGGCTACAATGGAATCACTGTAGGATTGGAGTTTGGAAAGAAAGGAACCGTCAAGAACGGATTTGTCCGGGAGAATTATTTTGGATTCAATCTTGGGTTCAATATATTTGACATTTGGTTCCAAAAATCCATGTATGATTAAGTTTTGCACGCTTTTTGATTTTTAAGAGACAATTTAATATTTAACGATATGAAAAAATTTGCTTACGTCCTTTTCGCTGCGGCGGCTCTGGTGATGAGTGGAAGCGTTTCTTCCGCCCAGGGAAAGTATGGCGCAGATAGTGCCGAGTGCATTAAGTACCTTTCCTACTACCAGGAGTATTACAAGCAGCACAATTATGATGCTGCTCTTCCTAACTGGCGCAAAGCATATAAGCTCTGCCCCGCAACAGCTTCGCAGAATATGTTTGTCCATGGCACTACCCTTATGACCCGTCTTTATTCAACAACCAAGGACGCGGCTCAGAGAGCAGCTATAGCAGATACTGTTATTGCTCTTCAGGACCAGAGGCTAGCAACATATCCGAAGAACAAAGTGTCCATTCTCAATAATAAGGGCAACTATATTATCAAATACAAAGAGAATGATACCCAGTATATCTACAAGAGTCTCTCCGATATCATTGACGAAATCAAAGGAGAGGCAAGACCGAGTCTTCTTGTATATGATCTCCAGTCTTCCATCAAACTCTATAAGGATGGTGTTCTTTCTGCCGATAGTGTAATCTCCGATTATAATAAAGTCATCGAGTGCATCAGCAGTGCGGTTCCCAAGAATGATGAAGAAGCGGAGCAGAATGCTTCTGTGAAGAGGGATCTTGAGTCTATCTTTGCGGACAGCAAGGTAGCAAGTTGCGACAATATAATTTCCATATTTGGACCTCGTTTCGAAGAGAACCCCAACGATCAGGCTCTTGTCACGACAATAGTCAAGCTCATGAATAGCGCTGAAAATTGCCTTACCAACGATCTTTATCTGAAGGCTGTTACCTCAATGCACAAAAACGAACCTTCGGCCCAGTCTGCTTACTTCCTCTATAAACTCCACTCTTCGAGGAATAATGTCAGCGATGCGGTTTCTTATCTTGAGGAGGCCGTTGCAGGCGCCGGAGATGAAAATAAGGCCGAGTACTGCTATGAGCTTGCCAACTATGCGCTTAAGAATAAGATGAAAGGCAAGGCTTATGACGCGGCAAGAAAGGCTGCGGAACTTGGTAACGGTTTCGAGGGTAAAGCATATTATCTCATCGGATCAATCTGGCTCTCAACATCTTGCTCTGGCAATGAAATCCAGAGGAGGGCTCCTTACTGGGTGGCCACAGATTTCTTCCAGAAGGCAAAGGCAGCCGATCCATCCCTTTCTGACGACTGCAACAGAATGATTGGCCAGGCTAGCGCATACTATCCTCAGGTTGCTGATGCGTTCATGTATGATCTCTCGGCAGGACAGTCTTATACAGTATCCTGCGGCGGAATGAGCGCAACTACGACAGTTCGTGTCGCCAAATAAGTCTTGGAAAAGACAATCAGAATATTAAAGATGATTGCAACCGCTTTTGCGGTTGCTTTCGTCGTATATTCCTGCAAAGGGAAGCTCTCGGAGGCGGAAAAACTCGACTTGTCCGTAACCCCAGTACAGACAGTATGGGATATGTTTTTTGTCCAGTCGGAAAACGGCAGGGTGAAAATTAGGGTTGAGGCTCCTGTGATGGAGAGTTACGACTATGATTCCCTTAAATATGAGGTGTTTCCTGAAGGTCTTAATGTATTTGGATACTCCGAGGAAGGAATGTTGGAGACGACAATTCGCTCCGACAACGCCCGTCATGACAAGTCTGCAAAAGCGGACAAAGAAATATGGAAGGCAACGGGTAATGTGGTTGTAAGGAATGTGATAAAGGACGAGACAATGGAGACCGATACGCTTTATTGGGATCAGGCCTCCCACGAGATTTATACAGACTGTTATATAAAGATGTATTCTCCTTCGGGTTTTATGCAGGGATACGGGATGCGTTCGGATGAAATGGCGGAGAATTCGGTGATATTGAGGCCTTTCAATAGTTATGGGGTAGTAGTAAGGGATTCTACAGAAGTTATTATTGATTCTATCAATTTTATAGGCCCTCTATTAAAAAAATAGTGATAAATACGATAAAAATTGCTATCTTCGCACCCCATATACTTATTTTGAGATAATAATTAAAATTTATAATAAAAATGGCAGTTTTACAGAAAATGCGCGGCTGGGGTATCGTCCTTTCGTTACTCGTCGCTCTTCCGCTTTTGCTGTTCATCATCGATCCGCAGCAGATTATGCAGACGGTTCAGTCCGTGTCGTCCAGAAATGACGTCGGAAAGATTGCAGGGAAATCAATTTCCTATATGGATTTTCAGCAGGATGTGGACAGATTTCAGTCAATCAACGAGACCCTTACTGGAAATTCGAACTCCGAGGAGGCTCAGAAGCAGGCTCGCGATGCCGCTTGGCAGAATCTGATTGATAAAAACCTCTTTATTCCCAATGCGGAAAAGGCAGGAATTAATGTCGGACATGATGAGATGATAGACCTGACAACAGGTGATAATGTTTCTCCGCTCATCGCAAACAACGGTATATTCATGGATGAAAATGGCCAGTTCTCCGTAGACAGGCTCCGTGATTTCGTCCAGATGGTTAACGATGGTACTGTAGATCCGAGATATAAGACATACTGGGATTACCTTCAGTCGGCAGTTAGAACAAATCAGTTCTACACCAAGTACAACAATCTCTTTACGGCATCCTCTTTTGAAAATGCCCTCCAGACAGAGAACGCTGTCGCCGGCAATAACAATACAGCCGATGTGGAGTATGTAATGGTTCCTTTCAGTTTCCAGACAGACAGTACCGTTATTGTTTCCGACAGCGAGATCAGGGATTGGTACAATCACCACAAAGACTTCTATAAGCAGCAGGCCGGGAGGGATATTGAATATGCTGTTTTTGAGGTAGTTCCTTCTCCTGAGGACATAGCTGCACAGAATGTTATTTTCAGTAACCTCTACAACGAGTTCTCCACGACTGAGAACCTCCGCTCGTTCCTCCAGAGGAATTCTGACCGCCAGTATTCCGACTATTTCTATAAGAATGGAGAACTTAGGAATATAAATGCGGATATAGATGCTTTTGTTTCTGCCAACTCTGCAGGCACATCTCCTGTTATTCAGGATGGAAATAAATTCTATGCCGCCCGCGTTATCGAGACGGCATCGCTTCCTGATTCTGTCTATGTGAGGCACATCCTCCTTCAGGGAGAGAACGCCAAGCATCTCGCAGACAGCCTTGTGAAGGTAGTAAAGAAGGACAACTTCTCTACCCTTGCCACTCTTTATTCTGTAGATCAAGGTTCTCAGGCGGACGGCTCCATGGGCAATATCGGCTGGATGACCCAGTCCTATATGATTCCCGGGTTTGAGTCTGTCATTACTTCCAAGGTCGGGGTTCCTTTCGTTCTTACGACCCAATACGGCACCCATGTCGTAGAGGTTACAAAGGCCACCAAGCCTCTTCTGAAGAAGAAAGTTGAGATTTTCGAAAAGGAGACCCTTGCTAGCAAAGAGACTTTCAATTCCTTCTACAACAAAGCCAATCGTCTTGCGACCCTTGCCGGTGGAAAACTTGATAATTACAAGGCCGCCTGCGACTCTGTTGGCGCATATTCCCACGCACTTCAGATTTCCGAAGCAACCGACACTTATGGCTCAATCGACCATGCAAAGGAAGTTACCCGCTGGGCTTTTGATAATAAGCCAGGAAAGGTATCCCAGATTATTACCGTTGGCAATAATTACTTCTTTGTTGTTGCTGTCAAAGACGCTCGCAAGGAAGGTTATGCAGATATAAAGACCGTGGCTCCAGGCATTAAGAACCAGCTCTATGCAGATAAATATGCCGCCAAGCGCCAGGCCGAAGTCGCCGCGGAGATTGAGGGTCTTACCGACATGCAGGCAATCGCCGAGAAGCTCAATGCTACGGTCAATACCCAGACAGGAGTTGCTTTTGAAGCCATGTCTCGCAGTCTCGATCCTAAGTTTGTAGGCGCAATTGCTGCGGCAGACGAGGGAGTAGTTGCTGGTTCATACGGAGTCTATGTCTACAAGGTTACAGGTCGTGATACCGGTTCTTATTATACCGAAAACGATGCCAGGACATACAATGCCCAGATGACCAGATACGAGACCCAGATGATCGTTCCGGTTATGATGGACGATGCTGACGTAAAGGATAACAGGGCAAGATTCTTCTAGAATATGTCACTAAAGTGTGGAATAGTTGGACTTCCTAATGTAGGGAAGTCCACTTTGTTTAACTGCATCAGCTCTGGCAAGGCGCAGAGCGCCAATTTCCCGTTCTGTACCATAGATCCCAATGTCGGATCAACCAATGTACCGGATAAAAGGCTGGAAGTTCTGACAGAGATTTGCTCCCCGAAAAGGACCATCCCGGCAACAGTAGAGATCGTTGACATTGCCGGCCTGGTTAGAGGAGCAAGTAAAGGAGAAGGTCTTGGAAATCAGTTTCTTGCGAACATCCGAGAGACCGACGCTATCCTCCATGTCCTTCGCTGCTTTGATGATGGAAATATAGTCCATGTAGATGGTTCTGTAGATCCAGTAAGGGACAAGGAGGTAGTTGATCTTGAACTACAGATAAAGGACCTTGAGACTGTTGAAAACCGTATAAAGAAGGTTGAGAAACAAGCGACAACGGGAGGAGATAAGGAAGCTAAAAAGCTGCTCGCAGTGCTTCTGAAGTTCCGCGAGGCTCTTCTTGAAGGAAGGTCCTGCCGCTCCGTCAAGCTTGACAACGCGGAAGAGGAGCAGATGGCAAAGGATCTATTTCTGCTTACCGATAAGCCGGTTATGTATATCTGCAATGTAGATGAGGCCTCCGCTGCCACTGGAAATGCTTATGTCGAGGCTGTGCGCGAAGCTGTCAAGGGCGAGAAAGCCGAAATACTTGTAATTGCCGCAAAGACAGAAGCGGAAATAGCAGAAATTGAGGAATATGAAGACCGTCAGATGTTCCTTGAAGAAATGGGACTCGAGGAGTCCGGCGTAGTCCGTCTGATTCAGGGAGCGTACCGCCTTCTTGGTCTCCGTACATTCTTTACCGCAGGAGCAGACGAATGCCGCGCCTGGACCATTCATGTTGGCGACAAGGCCCCCAAGGCCGCAGGCGTGATCCATACCGACTTCGAGAAAGGCTTCATCCGTGCAGAAGTAATTAAGTATGAGGACTTTGTCCATTACAAGACTGAAGCTGCTGTTAGGGCTGCCGGAAGGATGGGGATAGAGGGCAAAGACTACGTCGTCCAGGATGGCGACATCATGCATTTCCTCTTTAACGTGTAGAGAGTACGATTCCGTAGATTAGCATATTTGATTGACGAAAGAAACAACGCCTTCCACGTATTTTGGAGGGTGTTGTTTTTATGTTTTTTAGTCTCTTGTATTGTGTAAAGAGCTTACTTTGCCGCTATGGGATCTGTGATTTGTATCCTCATAGTTATGTTTTGCTCCTCACCCCTTGCGGAAGCCTCTGTCGGGGGTGATTCTACTCTTGTGATGTTCTGGAACCTTGAAAATTTATTTGACTGGAAGGACGACATGAATAAGGACGCCCACCAGGATTTTTGTGCAGAGGGGGAGCGTCGGTGGACGTCGAAAAGATTCTATTCCAAGTGCCGCGCCATCGGGAAGGCTGTCCTCTATATAGGTTCGGAAGAAGGACGGCTTCCGGATGTGATAGGAGTCGCAGAGGTTGAGAATTCATTTGCCCTTCGCTCTCTCGTCAAGGCCGGTCCGCTCCGTAAAACCGACTATGGTATAGTTCATTACGACTCCCCGGATCCACGCGGAATTGATGTCGGACTCTTATACCGTAAAAGTGTTTTTTCTCTTGAGCGCTCCGCTGCAATCCGGATTCCAGACTTCCCGACAAGAGATATTTTACTAGTGGATCTCAGGCAGCGAGAACAGGGTGGACAAAAATGTCGCGATATCTCTGTTCCCTCTTTTCCTTCGGCCACTGGCCCGCTTGTCCATATTCTTGTCTGCCACCTGCCGTCCAAATATGGCGGCGAGAAAGAATCTTTCCCGAAACGCCAAGCCGCCGTTGCTCGACTTTGTGAAGTAATCGACTCTTTATCAGTTTGTTCTGGGGATCCTGTTGTCGTTATGGGCGATTTTAACGATACTCCTTCCAGCCCCGCTCTCGTCCCTTTGACAGAACAGATACGAGCACCGAAGAACATCCTTTCCGTCTCCCCGCTGACCGATAATCATTCCGCCGCGATGGGTTCGCCGCGCCTTGTAAACATGGCCGCAGGGCTTCATGGCGAGGGGACCATCCGCTACGATGGGCGGTGGGAACTTATCGATATGTTCTTCGTCTCCCCGCCCCTTGCTCCGACGGCGGCGATGAAAATCCATCGTCTTCCTTTCCTTATGACCCGCGACCGAGCCCATGGCGGTGAGAAGCCGCTCCGAGCGTATGTAGGTCCCCGCTACGCCGGCGGCGTCTCCGATCACTGCCCGATAAGTCTGACCATAACCCTTCCTCCTCCCTCCTCTTCCTCCACGCCAATCACTTCCGCTTCCCTACGAGGTGAACAGAAAAAGGGCAAAACAAAGCCATTTGTGTGTTCTCCTTGTAAGGAATGGCAGATATCTGCTGCAGGTTTCCTACGAGGTGAACAAGAAAGCGGAAAATGAGGGCCATCTGTATGTTCATCTGGTAACAATCATGAAAAAAATATGGCACATATGCTTTAAATCAGAAAGCGAAGTATTTTTTCGGTCTCCGGCCGACCACGAGTTCTTTTTCAATGGAACTGCGTCAGCGCTCGTAAAAACCGACTCTTTATTATTGGCAGAGGCTCAAATGTCAAATCATTGTCATCAAATCGTGATGTCAGAAGACATAAGGAGGCTGGTCCAGCTCGAACGTCTTTCCTATGTCAAATATTTTAACTCAAAATATTCTCGCACCGGGCCGCTTGGAGAAAAGAGTTTCTTCGCCTTGGAAATACACGGTGTCAGTCATCTCATCGCGGCTACGGTATATACAATCAGGAATCCGATGCATCATGGAGTCACAAAAACACCCTTCATGTACCCGTACAGTTCTGCAAATTGTTATTTCAGAAAAGAGCTGGGAAAAGATTTTACACCCACAAGAATCCTCACCAAGGAGCAGATGGTTGGCCGCCTGCCCCGCCGAGCAGCATATAATGATAATTGGAAGATGAATGAGAACGGGATTTTATTGAAGGAGAGTGTTATTGAGTCAGCGTTGGTAGAGACAAACTTTGTGTCTCCTCAAGCGTTCTTGTATCTTGTCAGCAGGAAAAGCGGCGAAGAATGGGAAAGAGAACAAATAGAAAGAGATGCCAACGGAAGGGCCCCGATTACGCTTGAACTTATAGAGGGGCCGGTTATTGGCGGATCTACAGAAGGGCTGACAAGAATGAAAGAAAATGAAAAAGCGCACTTTCCCCCTCCAAGAAAGACAGATCTGGAAATATGTCAAATCATTGATAATTATTATGTCCCAAAGTACAAAAAGGCATCGGTATATTGTCTGTCCTCTCAAGAGAAAAGTGAAATCGGAAATGCCCTTTACAAGTTGTACCACGTTTCGGTCGGACAGATACGTCGTTGCTTGGCATCCTCTACGAGATGAACAAATAAGCACCAGCAGAGGCCCCTCTGAGTGTTCATCTGGTAAGGGAAAGAATAGGGCAAATGCAGTCTCTCTACGGGATGAACAAAAACACCCCAGCGGAGCGCGCTATTGGTGTTCAACTCGTCAAGCTGTAGCCACTTCGTTAGGGGAAAGCGTGGGAGAGGTTCCCTTATCTGGCAAGATGGGGCTGAAGATACGAGGTAGAATAGGTGAGGCTATCCGAAAAAGCGAGCCACCCAGTCGGCATCAACCAGAGCAAAGCCGGTGTCTTCTTTGATGGAGGGATTCCTGGCAAGAATACCTCTGCAGTCTTCATAGACGTTGAAACCAACTTCCACCAGTTGCATTTTGCTCTCGTGGGGAAACGAAAAAATAATAGTGTTGTCGGCTCCGTCCATCCGGAAGAATTTCATATCCGCCCCGAAAACTTCCGGTTTGCCCGGCGCCCCCGCGGAACCAATCACCCCGGCCGGCGTACTCACCCCGCTCTGCGCCCCAGCGGAACCACTAACCTCTCCCGGCGCGCCTCCTTCAGCGAGCTCCATTCTTGTCACATGCTTGCATAGTTCCATGACCCTGTCATCGAGGCCAGCATCGAAAATGTTGACCTTCTCTATCATCTCGCCGGCGGAGAGGACTCTTCGGAGGGTGTAGTTTTCAAGCCCCGGTACGCTAGAGGAAACCAGATTTTGCTGTTGCCCGGAGAGCGCAACCCCTTCCGGGAGCAGCCAAACCATCACCCGCTCGGAAGGGTCATGGTAGAGCAACTGGCCGCTGACAAGAGAGCGATAGCCGCAGAAGGGGCACTCGGTTACGAAGGCAGAGCCGTCTTTGATCCGAGCTTTTAGCTCCGGTTCAGAAGCAGCGTTGACCCCTGCGATTATTTCGACAACGTGCTCCGCACCGCAGTGGGAGCACGTCATAGTCCTCGTTGTTGTCATATAAATCTCTAGTCGAGAATCTTCCTTGCTCCGTCGCTGATACGGACATCATAGACTTTCGGTGCATGGCCGAACTTGGCTTCGAACTGCTCTTTCGCAGCAGCGATGAAGTCATCGTAAAGCTCATCCTTGACGAGGTTGATGGTGCAGCCTCCGAAGCCGCCGCCCATTACCCTGGAACCCGTGACATCCATTTTGCGAGCGAGTTTGTTGAGGAAGTCGAGCTCTTCGCAACTTACCTCATAAAGCCTTGAGAGACCGAAGTGGGTCTGGTACATCATTTCGCCGACGGTCTCATAATCGCCTCTTTCAAGGGCGTCGCAAACGTCGAGAACTCTCTGGACCTCGCCAATAACATACTCGGCCCTTAGGAAGTCTTCCTCGGGAATCTCAGCGCGAACTTCATCGAGCCAAACCCTCTTGGCATCGCTAAGGAAATCCACTTCCGGATGATTTTTCCTGATAGCGGCTGCGGCGTTCTCGCAGGAAGCGCGGCGCTTGTTGTAGGCGCTGGATGCGAGCTCATGCTTTACGCAAGAGTCGATAAGAACCAGTTTATAGCCCTTAGGATCAAACGGGAAGTACTTGTATTCGAGGGTCTTGCAGTTAAGGCGAATAAGAGAGCCCTTCTTCCCGAAGATAGAAGCGAACTGGTCCATGATACCGCACTTGACACCGCAGTAGTTGTGCTCCGTGGCCTGACCAATCTTTGCTAAATCAAACTTGTCAATGCCGTTACGGAAGATGTCGTTGAGAGCAAAAGCAAAAGTGCTTTCAAGAGCCGCGGAAGAAGAGAGTCCTGCTCCGAGGGGAACGTCTCCCGCAAAGACAACATTAAAGCCTTCGACCTTGCCTCCTCTTTTAATTGTTTCGCGGCAAACGCCGAAAATATAGCGGGCCCACTGCTGCTCGGGAACATCCTGCTCTTCGAGTCCGAATTCAACAAATTCATCATAATCAATAGAGAAAGCGTGGACTTTCTGCAAGCCGTTTGGCTTGATTGCGGCAACGATTCCGCAGTCGATAGCGCCGGGGAACACATATCCTCCGTTATAGTCTGTATGTTCACCAATCAGGTTGATTCGTCCCGCGGAAGCGTAAAGTTCGCCTTCTTCAGAGAACAAAGTCCGGAATTTTTCCTGGATTCGAGTTTTCATGTCCATAATTATGAGTTTTAATGTCCCGCAAAAATAATAAAATGTTCTTTCCAAAGCAAAGATTAACCATCAAATCATTATCTTTGAAGAAGAAAAAGAAAAGACATGAAAAATAGTCCGTTTGTTTCATTATTTATTCTTCCAGCCCTCCTCTCGTGCGTCTTCCAGCCCGAGGCGGAAGGGGTTTTGGAACTCCCCGAGGTCAATCCTACCGATAATATCGTAGAGTACACCGGCTTTGTGTCCTCTTATAACACTGATACCTTGATTCCCGACTGGGTGGCCTATGAGCTGACTGCCGAAGAGACCGAAGGCTCCCTTTCAAGGGACGATAGGATCTTCAGCATGGACAAGAATTTCAAAGGGAAACAGGCCATGAGGGAGGATTATTATGATTCTGGATGGACCAAGGGCCACATGACCCCGGCTGCGGACCTCGCTTGGGACGAGAAGGCGATGGACGAATCATTCTATTTCATGAATGTCTGCCCCCAGAAAGAGCATCTCAACAAAAAGGACTGGCAATATCTTGAAAAACAGGTGCGGAAGTGGGCGAAGCAATATGGGAAAGTCTGGGTAGTGTCCGGCCCGATCATCGGCAAGAACGTATATGGAAAAATCGGAGAGCGGGGAGTTGTTGTCCCCGACGCGTTCTTCAAGGCCTGTCTTGTCTACACGGGAACAAAGTATGAATCAATCGCTTTCGTTATGGGAAATGACGACGAGCGCTACTTCCTTTCTGACTGCGCGATGACTGTCGATGACCTCGAGAATATAACTGGGATTGATTTCTATGTCGCCCTCCCTGATGAAATAGAGGATATTGCTGAAAATACTTACACCCTTTCTGTCTGGGGAATTAAGAATTAGATGTCCATACTGAAGACAAAGCCGACATAGACGCGGTCGTTACTGTCTTTTATCTCCTTGAAATAAGAGCCGCCATTCAGGTCCATAGAGAACCCGACAGACCCGTCGAAGGGAAACCAAAGGAGATTGGAAAGTTCGACGGTAAAATCATAACCGAGACTAAAAAGGAATCCGCTCCCGAACCCGGTGATATCCAGGTGGGGAAGGAGCAGGAAATGATGGATATATGCTATCGGCGAGAGAAGAGAGATGTCTCCAAAGTATAGAGGCAGTGCATAGTCGGCAGTTACCCTGATAAAGTTATTTCCGGGGAGGTTGGCGCTGATTCCACGGGGGCAGATATCGATCCTGTTCTCCTTAAACGCCGCTTCTGAATAGGTGTAATGCCTTGTCCTTGCTGTAAGCCTCCAACCCTGGGCTTCTGCAAAGCCGGGAAGGTAGCCATAGACAAAAGTATAGACTTCTGGGGAGAAAAGATTGCCAAGGGTGAGCCTCCCGATATATCCGGCTTCGGCACCAAGTCCATATCGGGGGTATGTCTCGCTTTCGGCACGCGATAGCATGGAATAACCTCTGAGAGAGAGAGTTACGGTGCCAAGACCAGTAATCACCCCCGGGGTATAGCCGCTAAAGAATGAGACGTTTGAGGGATTTGTGATGGAAGACGGCCTCTCGCGGCTTATTACTCCGGTATCGTACCGGTCGTTGCTAAATCCGAGAGATATCTTCGGAATGAGTCCTCTAATAACTCCTCCCTTGGAGAAGTTGAAGGGGACGTAGGCGCTGACAGACCCGGAAAGAGAATTTCCTTCGAGAGGGATGGCCGAGTTGAACTTATCCTTATCCTTGCCGGATAGCGTCTCATTGTAATGATATCTCAGTACAGATCTGGAATTGAGGTGGAGGGAAGTTTCGATAACAGGGTAAAGACCGGTGTATGTAAATTTTCCATGAAGCGAATTCTTCCATTTATTTTCTCCGTAAGGGTCTTTATGAAGGGAATACCCGATCGACCCAGAAGATGTGCCGAGGTCGTTCTGGAAAAACGCGGTCGCGCCAAGAGAGGCGTCATTATAGCTAAGGTCCAGGCTCAGAGAGGAGATGGACTCATAGTCGGCATAAATGGGGAGCCAGGAGTGGAACTTCACAAGATGGGAGAGTTTGCTATAAGGCCTCGGCAAGACGGAAGGAATCTCAACCGCCGTCAAAGTTGGCAGTACTGCGCCAAGGGTCTTTTCCTGCTCGGAGAGTTTCTCTGCAACCGGGTAATAATGAACAGCTTCTGGATTGACCTTGAGAGGGAGAAGGTCCTTCATCAGTGTCCTGAAAATACCCATTCCGTTCTCTGTAATGGACGAGTAATATAGGACACCGTCATCAGAGACGGAGAAATCTGTTCCTCCATAATGGAGATTTGTCATCCTGAAGGTTTCTCCGCTCTCTGGATAGAAATAATACAACTCATTATATCCGTTGAGGTCGGCGACATACTCTATATGGTTGTCTCTTGAGGAAAGGCGACACATAGCTTTTGAGGAAGAAGGAGAGGCAAGGGACCAGGACTCCCCGTCATATTTCCAAATGCCAAAGCCGCCCTCGTCTATTCCAAGAAGGTAGAGATCTTCACCGAGCCATGCTGATTCTGTGAGTTGAACCCCATCCGGCGCGGGGATAGATTTGACTTTATGGCCAGTCACGGCATCGAGAATGGCAATAAAAGAGCCCCCTTCAACAGGGTATTCAATAGCGCAAAGGGCATTTCCGTCGGGCGAAGGCTGAGGATTATAAAGCCTGCCGCTATGAGTTAGGTCGTGGGGGATGCAGTCCGCAATGGAAATATACCGTATAATGGATTTTCCATCAAGATCCCAGCGAAGGTCGCTGATAGTTTCTGACCAAAATATTCTCTCGGTTATAGGGTCGTAAAACAGAGTGCTGGAATGTCCGGCGAAAGGTCCGTGGTCGGTTTCTATTCCGTCGCTGTCCATGGAGATAAGCCTTTTCGAACAAGCCTTACCTTTCTTTAGAAGAAACAGCTTTCCTCCTGCAAACGCGGCGCAAGAATAGTCTGTTGCAAATTCAGTCGGCGGGCTAATCCTTTCTGAGGGGATGAAAGGAGCCCTGGCATCGTCTTCATCCTTCCAGAAGGAGTGAAAGCCATTTTCAATTTCCCGGAAAGTGGTCTTGAAAGGCTTTCCAGAGGTCTTTTTGGTCTCCCTTTGGAGGTTAAAAAGGGAGAATGGGCGCCTTGCCGTCCCCTGAAGGTAATCTGCCATGAAAAGGGGGCGGTCATAAAAGGCCCTCAGGCCACCTATTGTCATGTATCCCACCGAGTAGTAATCTGGGGCGTAATGTTTGAATGAGCCGTATTGCCACTTATAGTAATCCCTGAAGTCCCCTCGGTCAAAGGCAAGGTGAAAATAATTGAGAAAGTCACTGTTTCGCCCTCTTCCAGTCTCTGTAAGGGCTGTCTCGGCAACAACGGCGTCCCCCTCAAGAAGCACCCTGTTGGGGTAGAGAGCGGAGACCACGCCAACCCAGCTCTCACCAAAGAGATAGTTGCCATATTTAAGGATACCGTCATAAGCCTGCTGCATCTGGGCGACATGGCGGGATTCATGGATGGCGAGCTGAAGCGACCATGGCTGGGGGATTGATCCGTACGGGTCGGGATGGGTATAGATGTCCATCCTTTTCGGCGCCCATGCTACCATTCCGTTAGAATAAGGGTAGGCTTGGTGAAGAATGACCGGAAGCTTTCCCCAGTGAAATACACCCGGGGTATAACCTGCGGACCTTCCGACAGATGGGCGTACTGCTTCCAGCTCTCTTGCATATTCGAGATAAAGATTTGACTGTAAGGTTCTTCCGGGGAATATGATACGATAATTATCGGTCTCATATTCGCTCCAACGATATCTTCCCGGGTCGCCCCCGCCAACCTCGAACTGGGCGAAGGCTTTGGCCCCAACGAAGATGGAGAAGAGAAGGAGGAATCGTTTCAGATGGTTCATGCCTGCAAAATTAATATAAATTGATTAAATTTGCCCGAAAGGCAGACCAAATAGGATGCAAATGAAAAGAAAACAAGGCTTATATCTGCTGACGTCGGTAGTGATAGTTGCAAGCGTTCTATCTTGTGGGAGAAAGAATCCGGCCCCTCAGCGCCCCTCTCCCAGGGCCTTCCCAAGAGTGGAAGTCCCTTCGGTTTATGAGAGCGAGGCGGAGCGGATGGACTACTTTGTCCAGAGATATTGGGACCGTTTTACAGACACTTCAGAAGTTTTCTACTGCGACTCATCGACCGTCAACGGGGTGTCTATTGATGATCTTGAGGAGGCGATGGGTATGTATGTGACTCTGCTGGAGAGAGGGCCGGAAGATATTGCGAAGGCGTCGCTTTTGAGGCTTTGCGACCGCCTTCTCGCTTTTGAGAAGAAAGACTCCTCGACAAATGTTTTTGAGGAAGTTCTCCGCCTGACGGAAAAATATCTCTATGACCCCCAAAGCCCGGTCAGGGACGAAGACAAATTCGGGGTAGTGGCCTCCCGTTTTTCTGAGGAGAATCCGAGATATGCGTTCATAGCGAGAATGAGCGCGCTCAATGCGGTTGGGACGAAGGCCGCAGATTTTGAGTTTACCGACGCGAAGGGCCGCAGGAGGTCCCTCTATGGCATAAAGGCAGATTATACTATCCTCATCTTCGGCAATCCGGACTGCGCGGCTTGTAAAAATCTGACTTCCGCAATGTCAGCCGATCAGAGGATAAATGCCCTTGTCTCTTCAGGCCGCATCAAGGTCGTAGACATATACATCGACAATGAGGTAGACGTTTGGAAATCAAAAGTCGGCGAATACCCATCAGACTGGGTCAATGGTTATGACCATACATTTACGATCCGCGAAGACCTTCTTTATCATGTGAGAGCCATTCCCTCAATGTACCTTCTCGACAAAGAGAAAACTGTCCTTATGAAGGATGCTCCTGATCAGAAACTTATCCAATATCTATCCACGTTATGAAAAAGTTCATAATTCCTCTCGTTCTTTGCATTTTTGCCTTATTCTCCTGCAAGAAGGAGAATGTATATATCGATCCCATCCTTAAGGAGGTGGAGTATACAGAATATATTCCTCAGGCCGGTCTTACTTTCATGATACCGTTCGGCTATAAGAGCGTTACCAGGGGAGAGACTTTTTTCAAGGGCTACCGTTACAGAATAATCGCAGGGGCCTACATCGGACCGGCGACTCTCGGGACCCCAATATATTCCGAAACCGGGAAGAAGTATTTTCAGGAAATAACTGTCCCTGAGAACAATACGGCATCGGTAAGGTCGGTCTCCGTCGATTTTTCTCTAGAAAACGGATATACCGAAGAAGGTGGCACTTACGGGGCCGAAGGGTGGGGCTCCTGGGTGAGAGTCTTCTCTACGATTCAAGAGGGGAAATCGGAATGATCAGTTCTTTTTCTTAGGAACAGCCATACCACAGACGGCAATAAGAATAAGAATAATCAGAGCGATAGAAGATGCCTTTGACACGGAGGCTCCGACGCGATAGGAGTCAGGATCAAAGCGCATTGCAAACTCGTGATTTCCAGCAGGGAGGATGGCGCCTCTGAGAGTCCAGTCTGTTCGGATTACCGGGATGTCTTCAGAGGGAGTCTCTCCGTCAAAGGAAATGATTTTCCACCCCGGATAATATATTTCGCTGAATACGGCAAGGCGCTCTGAGGTTGAACAGTAGCGGTAGCGAAGCTCATTAGGGGCGTAGGAAACGAGTTCAATAGAGTCTTCGTCACCGGAGTCTTCGAGGCTAAAAGCAGCAGGGGTGAAATCTGCTCCGACGACAGCGGTTGAGGCGAGATCGGTAGAGCCGATAAGAGCGATTTCTTCATCGGGAGAAGCTGCTTCAATGACAGAAGAGACAAACCAAGCCGCCCCGAGGGCGTTTTCGTTGACAATTGGAGGGTTCTCTCCTCCGACAATGATGTATTTGTCGTTAAGGGCGTTGAGGATGGGAGTAGAAGGCAGAGCAGCCTTCGCGTCTTCTATGGTAACTGCGCCTTGAAGAGCTTTATATATACTGTTGATTTCGCCGCTTAGGTATCTGTCTATCAGGTCTTGATAGCGCTGGAGCTTGGCGGGAGAATAACCTCCGATGCTCTTGTGGTGGTAGCTTGGGACCGAGGAGTTAAATACATTGACGGTCAGGTCGAGGACCCTGTATGAGGTCGAAGGGTCTTCTTTTATCTTCTTGTCCACAGGCCTCTCGGTAAACTGACGGGTGAAATTTTTCGGAGTTGTGAAGTGGTCAGAATTGAGATATCTCTTGCCTACTGCGAACATATTTATAAGAACGAGAAGGCATATTGTAACTCCAGCAATTGTCCTTCTGCCGGCCCCGGCAAAGGCTTTTGAGTGCTCAGTCTGGCCTTTTGGCGAGAAGGCCCAGAGGAGAAGAAGGAAGGCGAGGGAGATGAAGACAAACGAATAAAGAGCATCCTGCCTCAGAAGCATTTTCCTGTCAGCGATAAAGGCGTCAACAAGGATGTCGGGCTGCCCCGCATCGACCGCGCCGGTAAAGCTGCCGGCAAGGGACGGAACCAAGGCAAGGATAAGGCAGACGCCGCCCGTGAGGGCAAAAGCGGTGAGACCACCTTTCATAAATTCTTTCTTCGTATAATCACCCTTGACAATCCTATCAAGCACAAGGAAACCGAGAATCGGAAGGGTGACCTGGAGGATAACAAGGGCCATAGAGACGGTCCTGAATTTATTGTAGAGAGGGAGAATATCGAAGCAGAGCTTTGTAAAAGCCATGAAATGACTGCCGACAGCGAGAAGGATGGCGAGGATGGTCGCAATAAGAAGCCACCACTTGTCACGGCCCTTGTAAAGACAGAGTCCGAGGATGAAGAGGAAGATGGTGATCGCTCCCATATACATTGGGCCGGCGGTGAAAGGTTGTGGGCCCCAGTACATTGGAAGATGCTTGGCGGTCTCTTTGAGATTTCCTTGTCCAGCCCTTCTAAGGAGGGCGATTGTCTCGGATTTGTCGGGGTTGACAGCGCCGGCAGAGGCACCGCCGTTGAAGTTCGGAATCATCATGTTGGGAAGCTCTTCCCATCCATATGACCAAGCGGTTGCATATTCAAGGTCAAGGCCTTTATTTTCACCGGCCGCCCTCCCTCCAGATAGCTCAGAGCCGCCTCTCATCGTATATGGAGTATATTTATAGAGCGGGAGAAGCTTGTTGACGTTGGTCGTAATTCCGATTCCTCCGATGACAAGAAGGAGGAGGGATGCAACCAAGAAGCGGGTAAACTTTTCCCTCTGTTTCCATAGGATGTCGACAAGAAGAACCAAGGCGTAAATCAGAATGATTAGGGCTAGATAGTAAGTCACCTGCTGATGATTGGCCTTTATCTGCATGCTCACGGCAAGGGCGAAAAGAACGGCGCCAAGAACAGTTTGTGGGAGATATTCCTTAAGCGAACGGCGATTGTCGGAAGGGCCTTCAAGTGCCGCTTTATATGTAAATACCATCGCCGCAAGTGCCCATGGCATAAAGGCGATAGCCTGCATCTTGGTATTGTGGCCAACCTGGATAATTTGGAAGTTGTAGGAGCAAAAAGCGATGGCGACGGCTCCCCCAAGAGCGATTTTCCAATCAATTCCAAGGGCGAGCAAAAGAAGAAAGGCGCCGAGAAGGGCGATGAAAAGATATGTCGCAGGCCGCTTCCCAGTAAGAAGAAAATCGTAGAGGATCTGGGTAAGGTCGCCGGAGTTACGGGTGGAGATAGCGGTCGTAGGCATCCCCCCGAACATCGAGTCTGTCCAGTAGGTGGGGTCATCCGGGTGGGTCTTGTTCCACTCGGTCATCTCTCTTGACATTCCTATATATCCGGAAATATCGCTCTGGTCGACTATCTGCCCTTGCAGCACCTTCGGGACGAATCCATATGAAAGTGCGAGAAAAAGCGCGACTGCGCCTAGGGCAATCCCTATTTTCTTCAAAATCGTTTTGTCCATGCACAAAAGTACCTCTTTTTAATGAAATAGCAAAGCAAGAATAGCCCGCTCCGGTTTTGAAATAATTCCAAAAAAGGTTATTTTTGTCCTTACGGCCATAAGAGGCGACCGTAAAAGAAAGATGGCAAAGCCGGCAGAGGACACACCCCTCATCAAACAATTCTTCGAAGTGAAGGCTCAGCACCCGGAGGCCCTGCTCCTATATAGGGTGGGGGACTTCTATGAATCTTACTCTGATGATGCGGTGACGGCCTCAAAGGTTCTGGGACTCGTTCTTACTAAGAAGTCAAACGGGGACAAGGGGCCGGTCGCAATGGCGGGATTCCCCCACCACGCCATCGACTCTTATCTTCCAAAACTCGTCAGGGCTGGCTATAAGGTCGCCGTATGTGACCAGTTGGAAGACCCTAAATTCGCGAAAAAGCTCGTAAAGAGGGGGGTGACAGAAATCGTCACTCCAGGCATTTCTCTCGGCGAGAATATGCTTGATCAGAAAGAAAATAATTTTCTTGCGGGTCTTACGTTTGAAAAGAACGACTGCGGAGCAGCTTTCCTTGATGTTTCAACTGGGCAGTTCCTTCTTGCGCAGGGCTCGCTTGACTATATTGTCACCCTTCTTTCTTCATTGAGCCCTCGCGAGCTGGTGGTCCAGAGAGGATATGAGAAAGGGGTTAAAGAGCGTTTCGGCAACTACTATACAACCTCTATCGACGAATGGGCTTTCGTCTACGATTCTGCGGTTATAAAGCTCTGCAAGCAGCTCAATGTCCAGAGTCTTAAAGGCTTCGCCATAGATTCTTTCCCTCTCGGAATATGTTCGGCGGGGGCTCTGATGGTGTATTTGGAGCAGACTCAGCATACGGGTCTCAAGAATATTTGTTCGATAGGCAGGATTGACGAAGGGAAGTTCGTCTGGATGGACCGTTTCACCATGAGGAACCTGGAGGTTTTTGCCTCAGCGTCATCGACGGAAGGCGTCTCTCTTCTTGGGACTATCGACAAGTGCTCATCTCCGATGGGCGCGAGGTTGTTGAGGCAGTGGCTGGCAATGCCGATAATGGATATAAAAGAACTTAATAGACGCTATGATATTGTTCAGCATTTTCTTGATAATGAGGTTTCTCTGGAACAGGTTGAAACGTCGCTCGGCAACATAGGTGATCTCGAAAGAATACTCGGAAGGGTAGCAACAGGGAAGGTTGGCCCCCGAGAAACAATGCAGCTCGCAAGGGGACTCTCGGAAATGGCGCCCCTGAAAGAGATGTGCTCCGGAAAAGGATGCGCACCGTTGGATGCACTTATGAAGGGCCTAAAAGACTGCGAGGGCGCTTTGAGGAGGATAAGGACGACTCTCGCGGACGAGCCCGCTGCCCAGATTGGCAAGGGGCCTGTCATCCGTAGCGGCCTTGACAGCGAACTTGACGAGTACAGGGACATTTCCTCAGGAGGACGGGAATACCTTCTCGCGATGCAGCAGAGGGAGGCCGAAAGGACGGGAATCAGTTCGCTGAAAATAGGATTCAACAATGTCTTCGGCTACTATATAGAAGTTCGGAATACTTTCAAGGACAAGGTCCCTCCAGAGTGGGTCAGGAAGCAGACGCTTGTTAGCGCAGAGCGCTATATTACAGAGGAGCTGAAAGAGTATGAGGAGAAGATAGTCAGTGCAGAGGACAAGATATACGAGATAGAGACAAGGATATATGGGGAGATAGTCAGTTTCCTCCAAGGGAAGATAGTTGATATTCAGAAGAATTGCCGCATCATAGCAAAGCTTGATGTTCTTGCTTCCTTTGCCGAGCAGGCGTTGACGATGAGCTATTGCCGCCCGGAAATAAATGATTCTTATGAACTTGATATCAAGGCAGGCCGTCACCCGGTAATCGAGACCCTCATGGGACTGGGGGAGGAGTATATCCCCAACGATGTCCACCTTGGCAAGGAAAAGCAGCAAATAATTATTCTAACGGGCCCAAATATGGCAGGAAAGTCGGCCCTTCTTCGCCAGACGGCCCTTATCGTGCTTATGGCACAGATTGGGTCCTTCGTGCCCGCGAAAGAGGCTCATATTGGTTATTTCGACAAGATTTTCACCCGCGTCGGAGCGACAGACAACATCTCTCGTGGGGAGTCTACGTTCATGGTCGAGATGCTAGAGACCTCAATGATTCTCCACAACCTGTCCTCCCGCTCCCTTGTGCTTCTCGATGAAATAGGCCGAGGAACCTCGACCTTCGACGGAATGTCCATTGCCAGGGCGATAGTGGAGTACATCCATGAATATGGGAAAGGGGCGAAAACTCTCTTTGCCACCCACTATCATGAGCTTAATGATCTTGAGGGTATCTACCCGAGAGTCAAGAACTTCCATGTAACCGTCAAGGAAGTTGGAAAGGAGGTTTTATTCCTTCGTAAGATAAAGGAAGGAGGGTCGGCCCATAGCTTCGGTATCCATGTCGCGAGGATGGCCGGAATGCCGAAAGAAGTGCTTGAAATGGCCGAAAAGACCCTGAAAGCTCTTGAGAACAGCGAGGCTCTGGAAAAGGCCGCAATGCTTGCAGAGAAGCCGATCACTCCCCATATGACCAAAGAAGGGAAGGTCGAGAAGGACGGATCGCTCCAGCTTTCCCTCTTTCAGCTTGACGATCCCACTCTGGAGGCTCTCCGCGACCGTCTCAAGGCTGCGGATCTGAACAATATGACCCCCATGCAGGCGTTCGACCTGCTGAGGGCCATGAAAGCTGAACTCGGGATTTAGAATTCCATATCAACTATGACCGGATAATGGTCGGAAGGATGGCAGAACTGACGGAAAGTCGTGTCTCTGTGGGACTCTGCAAAACCTTCGCGGACTATTCGTGCTTCTTTTATGCTCTTGAAAAGAGGCTCTGTCATATAGACCATGTCAATTCTGCGTCCCGAAAGTGTTGAGGGCTGGAATTCTCCCGGGTAGAACTTCTCAATCACATCGATATAAGGAGTATTGTTCCTTACATAGTCATGGACGAGAAACTGTTTGTCATCATCGTTAAGACCATAATGGAAGTTGTCTATACTTGAGATTGCGTTGAAATCACCCAGCATTATCCAGTTGTGCTTCGCCGCGTCTTTATCCTGAAGGATGGTCTCTTCGCAAATATATCGCATTTCCACGCTTCTGAAGACATCGCCGCCCTGCTCAGCCTTGCTCGCTTCCTGATCCTCGGCGAGATAGGCGTATTTCTGGGGCCATGTATGGAGGGTTACGATGTTGAGGGTCTTGTCTCCGATTTCGACCTCGACCTCTCCGGCGCCATGGACGACGATAATATCATCACCATTGCCATTTATGCGTTTTATGGTCTTCAGGGGGTATTTTGAGGTTACAACCTGAGGGAAAGTATCTCTTTTGCCGGCGATGACAAAATAGTTGTGTCCGTATCTTCTTGCGAGAAGATCCCAATTGTACGGAAGATAAGCTTCCTCGCAACCGGCCATCTTTGTCGCAGTGTAGCTGCGGTAGCGGGACTCGGCCTCGCACCATACGCAGATATCCGGATCCTGCTCTTTGACGAACTGGACAAAATTGTCATAATTATTGTCTTGGTCGTGCCACATGCCGTTCTGGATATTCCAGTAAAGCAATCTGACTTCCTGTTTTTCTTTTCCGCAGGCGGTGAGCAGAAGTGCCGCAGAAGCGATGAGGTAGAGAATTTTCTTCATTGTGTTTCAGTTATTACGTGCTGACAAAAATAACACTTTTTTGTGTCTTTCGGTGCTTTCTTGTTATATTTGCCGTAAATAACACTGAATCATGGAAATCACAAAAGAACTCTGGGGAAAGGGTTTGCTCCTGACAATTGTTGTCGCTCTTTCTTTGTCAGGATGCGGCAAGATTAATATTGATACGGCTCCTGTTGTGGATCTTGATGAAATGTGTTTGCATTTTACAGCACTGGAAAATAACAGCGTTATTCTGATTGTTAATCACGGAGGAAATAAACCAGATGTAAAAATCAAACAAAACGGACTATGGAAAAAATGGGATTACTCACAAATACTGCTTTCGAAGGGCCAATCTATCTATATGAAGGACGACAACCCCAACGGATTCTCGACAGGAAGAGCTAAATTCAGTCAAATTGCAACAACAGGAAAAATCTCTTCTGGCGGTAATGTCTTGTCGTTATTGTACGAAAATGATTTTAATAAGAGGACGACCGTGCCAGAGTATGGCTTATATAATGTATTCAACAGCAGCTATGGTTTGGTCTCTGCCCCCGACCTTCCGGCAACGACATTGGTAACTGGTTGCTACCGTGAGATGTTTAATGGTTGTGCGTCCCTCAAGTTTATAAAGATGGGGGCGATAGATATTTCCGCCAAAAATTGTTTATTGAATTGGACGGAAGGCGTTGCTTCCGAAGGGACTTTCATCAAAAACGAAAAAGCCGAATGGAGCATAAGGGGTTATGACGGAAATCCTTTCAACTGGACAGTCAGCGAAGCCTCGGAGTTTTTTTCTAATTAACTTTAAAGATTGTTCACGATCTTTTCTCTTGCCATTTGACATATAACAGAAAGATGCAATAGTACGAAAGATGAGGCCCGACTTCAAAACGTCAGAGTGCGCCTAGCGGAAGATACACCATGTATAAGCCCTAAAGAAAGACTATATAGTTGCACTAAATATTGATAAATCTATGGATATCACCAAGAAACTTTGGGGAAAATCCCCGGAAGGGAAAGACATTTTCCTTTATACAATCAAAAATAGCAGCGGCGCATATGTAGAGCTATCCCCGCTTGGCGCGGGAATAGTTGGAATCGGCGTTCCTGACCGTGATGGGAAGATAGAGGATATTGTTCTCGGATATGGGAAGGCGGAAGATTATTTCGCTGATGGTCCATGCGCGGGAAAGATCCCCGGAAGGTATGCCAACCGTATCGCAAAAGGCAAGTTTACCCTTGACGGTAAGGAGTATACTCTCCCTATCAATAACGGTCCAAACCATCTCCACGGCGGCCCTGAGGGCTTCCAGAACAAGGTTTGGGAGAGTAGGGTAGAGGGAGATGCCGTCGAGTTCATGTACTTCTCTGAGGACGGAGAGGCCGGTTATCCCGGAAACTTGAAGGTCGTTGCCCATTATGAGTGGAGCGAGGAAAATGAGCTTAAACTCACCATGACGGCGGAGACGGATGCTCCTACCGTCATCAATCTCACCAATCACGTTTATTTCAACCTCAGAGGCTCTGGAACATGCCTTGACCATATCCTTCGGCTGAATGCTTCCGAGTTCCTTCCTACGGATGATACCCTTATCCCGACAGGAGAGGTTGCACCAGTTGCGGGGACCCCGATGGACTTTGTGATTCCTAAAGAGATTGGAGAGGATATCAAGGCTGATTTCCCGGCGCTTAATTATGGCAAGGGCTATGACAACTGCTATCTTATCGACGGGGCTCAGCCGGGCCAGCTCAGCGAGGCTGCAGAGCTTTATGAGGATGAATCCGGTCGCTGCCTGAATGTTTATACCACCCAGCCGGCCGTCCAGATTTATACTGGAAACTGGCTTTCAGGATGTCCGGAAGGCAGAAATGGAGAAAAATATGAGGACTATGATGCAGTAGCTATTGAGTGCCAGCACTGCCCGGATTCTCCGAACCGTCCGGAGTTCCCGTCTACGGTTCTGAGGCCCGGTGAAGTTTTCGAAGAGGCCATTATTTGGGCCTTCTCGGTAAAATAGAACGTCTAGACCGCTACCGGAGCCTTAATTGTCGGCCATGGATCGTACCCTTCGAGGGTGAAATCCTCATATTTGAAATCAAAGATGCTCTTGACCTCCGGGTTCAGGAGCATTTTTGGTAGGGCCCTCGGTTCACGGCTTAGCTGGAGAGCGACCTGATCAAAATGGTTGCGGTAGATATGAGTGTCTCCGGTCGTATGGATAAACTCACCGCATTCGAGGCCGCAGACCTGTGCAATCATCATTGTGAGAAGGGCATAGGAGGCGATATTGAACGGCACGCCAAGGAAGACATCGGCGCTTCTTTGATATAGCTGACATGAGAGCTTCCCGTTTGCCACATAGAACTGGAACAGGCAGTGGCACGGAGGGAGGGCCATCTTGTCGACTTCGCCGGGATTCCATGCGCATACGAGCATTCTCCGGCTGTCAGGATTGCGCTTTATCGTATCTATGACTTCCGAAAGTTGATCGATCGACCTTCCGTCCGGAGCGGGCCAGGAGCGCCACTGGTGGCCATACACGGGCCCCAGATCGCCATTTTCATCGGCCCATTCGTCCCAAATCGAGACCCCGTGGTCCTTGAGATACTTGATATTTGTATCCCCTGCGATGAACCAAAGGAGCTCGTAAATGATCGATTTGAGATGGACTTTCTTGGTTGTAAGGAGCGGAAACCCTTCAGAAAGGTCAAACCTCATCTGGTAGCCGAAGACGCTTTGCGTCCCGACCCCGGTTCGGTCCTCTTTCATTACTCCGTTTTCTCTTATATGTCGTAAAAGGTCGAGGTATTGTTTCATAAAATATCTATTTCTTCAAGAGTTTGATTTCTGATGCCGATAGTCCGGTGCTTTGTTCAATAGTCTCCTCTGAAAGACCAAGCTCCAGCATCTTAGATGCAATAATAACGGCCTGCTCTCTAGCTCCTTCGGCTCTCCCTTCGGCTCTCCCTTCAGCCAACCCTTCTTCTCGGGCGATTCTTTTCGCTCGCCTGTCTGCATTGTAGTTGTCTTGTCTGATTCTCCACCAGCTCATATAATCCTCCTGTTGTTTTCTTGTCATGCCTGCAAATGCTGCGGCACTGAACAAGGTGTCATACATTTTCAACATCATGGACATTGGCCTTTCTTCCAAGAAAGCGGCATTTTTCATAAAGAAGGCCATGCGCTCTTCGTTTGTGGATAATTCTCCTTCTTTCTTGTTGAATTTGCCGAGTTCCACATAAACAAAACGGATATTGTCCGTTAGGCATTGTCCACTTTTTTCTTCCCGTAATTCGAACCGATGCAGCCATTGGTCCGGCGGAGTTCCGGGAAGGTCGAATGGTGTCAAGGCTAAAAAGTAAACAGGCTTCATCTGGTTGTCCCATTCTTTCCCTGGCCGAGTCTGCTGCTGCAGGCAACTGGAGACATAATAAATAGAACGGTTGATGAAGTTGTCAACTTCCTTATACTGAACCTCAACAATAAATTTCTTTCCGTCTTCGTCTTCACAGTGAAGGTCGTAAATTGATCTCCTACTGTTTTTAAACAATCCAAATTTCTCTTTGTCAAGGTACCTTACTTTTCGAATCTTTCTGTCCCTGAAAGCGGCTTCAAGCAATAATATCATGTTCTCCTCCACTCCAAACACGCGCTTGAACCCCTCATCAGACATTACATCGACAAATTTAATGTTTGTCATCTTACAGGATATTATGTAGTGAAACATAGGTATCCTGTACATGCAAAGATGCTGATTATTCTACAGAATACCAAGAATTCCGACCGGAAATCCCGGTGCAATGATACATAATTCCCGCAGAAGATAAGACAAGAAACATAAAAAGGTTATTACTCTTTCTGTTGTTTTATGAATTATCCCCACTCTATAGCGCGTGGCTGATGCCAAAGGCAATGCTTGCGTTAGCCTTGCCGGCAGGAATCATCTGAGGGGTCACACGGAAGATATATGAGTCGGTGCCGATAAAGAAAGTAAATTCCTTTGTTGAGAAATTCGCCGCGACTCCGCCATCCCAGCCATACATGTCGCAGCCGACGCTCACAGTTGTGCTAAGCCAACTTAAAGGGGACCAGATGGTATGGAATCGGCCTTCAACATTCGTGAAATCGGGACTATTGCGAAGCTGCCCGGAGACGCCAAACGACAGCTTCTCGTAGAAGGGCATCTTCATTCTTGCAGTGGCGGCAACGCTCATCGGGAGTCTGGTTACGGAGTTCTTTTTGTCCTGGACATAGAACTTGGCGAGATCTAATATACTATTTGAAACCTCTTTATTATCAGTTGTTTCCGAAGTCTCGGTTGCCGGGGTGTACTCTAATGTCACGGCGGGAGTCCGAGCGAAAACCTTGTTGAACCACCCAATCATACCGATGTCCAGAACGGAGAATCCAAGGTCTAAATAATCATTTGCCTGCCACTGTACGCCCAAATCTGCCGCCATTCCAAGACCAGCTATCGCAGGACGGAAAAGTTTAAAACCGATGCTGCGGAGATTGAAAACTTTGGCGCCGTCATCCTCTCTCGTCTTGCTGGAAAATTGGTTCCCGGCAATTGCTATCTCTGCCTGGGCGTTGATTTTCCAGTTGTCCGGATCGAGCATGTCGATGCTGAATGAGTTTAAGCGCGAATTCAGACGGGAAATGCCGAAGAGGGGTTTTATCCTGGCCCCATAGCGGAACCGTCCAGCCTTCCAGGCTATCCCATAAGCAATCTCCAGATAATTACTGCTATTTACATGGAACGAGGATAGGTCGTAAACTTCTTTTCCATTCTCTCCCAGCTTGAGAAAGGCCATTAAATCGTAGGGAAGGACAGCCAAATCATTGCTGCGGACGTTGATATCAATGGTATGATAGAATTTCCCTCTCCGGAATCCGCGGGCGAAAAGGCCGACATCGGCAGAGCCGATAAGGGTATTTATATCCTGCAGGCCTCCTAGAAAAGTCTCGGCTGGAACATGACGGTTGAGTCCAGTGGCAAGGTGATCTTCGACGGGAAAGATGAAGTTACTGATTCCGAAGTTACTTCTGGTTTTAACGCCGAAGGAGTTCATTAAGCCGCTGCGGATATCCGTTTCCGGGGTGACGGCCGGGTTGAGTCGATAGCCAAAATGATATCCATCAAGGAACTGTCCTCCCTGGACGCTCTGGGCATGTATGGCCGCACCTGTGAGAAATATTGCGATGGTAAGTAAGATGCTCTTTTTCATAGAATCAGTCCTTAATGCTATCAACAATTTCAACAACATCGTCCACTGCTCGCTTGACGGCAATAACATCTTGAATGTATTTAAGCCAGGCTGTGTCAAAGGTGAGTCCTTCTGGCAAGACAATTCTCAGACGGCGGAAGGTGACGCCCTGATTGCGGTTGAAAGGAATTCCGGATCCGGCATCTGGGTCGAGGATGAATTTCAGATTGATCCCATCGAATGGGACAATCTCCCTGGTCGAGAAACCTACGGATAGCACGGACACTCCCGGAGAAGCGATTGACCCTCCTTTAACCGTTCCTTCCACAAGGGGATTGTACTGAGAAACGACATTTCCCTCTTTGTCAACTATTTCGGCGGAGAAGCGGAAGGAGAGCGGTGTCGTGTTCTCAACGTCCATTTCGAAGAGGATAGGGGTGAATTTATCCAGCGTAATGGTAGTGTCCACTTGGAAATGCCCGACCCTGTAGTCGATGATCGGGTTGACCCCTTCCCCAATCATGAAAGGCATGAAGAATTGGGCGGTTCCTTTGAAAAGGCCTTCTCCTCCATCTGAAGAGACTGGCTGCCAGAAAGGTTCCTTGGGTGTCACCCGAATGTTATTGAATCCGAAGTGAGCGGCCTCAGAGGTTCGTACGATATTCTCAAGGCCGGGCAAATTGTAGGAAGAGTATCCCTCGGACTGCACGATTCCTGAGAATAGCCATGAGGCTTCCCCTTCTGCGGGAACGTCTACGGGAGAAGCGCCTTCATGAGCTCCTACCGGATAGTCGCAAAGTACATTTCCCAAGCCATCCTCTCCGCCAAGTCGGGCGTCTATTTCGAGGGGAACGCTCATCCGGTTTTCCGCCCTTAGCGAGAGCTCCAAATCGGAAAGACCCACATATTGCTTTGCGTAATTGAAGACTGCGGGGTAAGTGTCTATATATCCGCACGGGATGCTGCCGGAGAGAAGAACTTCTGCCGAAGACAAAGTCGCCTTGCCCGTCTGGATTGTCAAAAGACATGAGAGGGGAGTGTCCGAAGCCGTCCCTTCTTTCGTGCTTATTGTGGTCTGTCCGGAAACGAGGATGTCTCCTGCGAGCTCGATGGCGTCACCTTTCTTGAACGGTCCATTTATGGAAGTTGTTACGTCGATATTGACGAGGCAAGGTTCGCTTGGTAGCAGGCTGAAATCTTCCTTTACAGTCAGCGCTCTGGCCCCATCGGATTCAAAGTTGGAGCCCTCGCGCACAGAGTTGATAGTAAGGAAGACCGGCAATTCGATGCGGAACCCTTTCTTGATAGTAAGAGAGGAGATTCCATCTGCAGAAAAGGCAAGCGACAAGTCCAAGGCAAAAGGATTTGTATTAATGTTCCTGATCGCTTCAACGCCTTCCATAAGTGGAGGATTGCCAGTTATTGAAAGTGCGGATTTCATGGAAACAGAAGTGGGAGAGGGAACATCGAGCGTTGTTTTCTCCTTCACTTCCTTAAGAATGTCGCATCCAAGAAGAGGAGCATTTTTAAGAGTCTTGCTTCCTGTCGAGAAGCAGAAGTTACCATTGTAGTCAAAGTCTACGAGATCAATCCATGAGACAGATTGTCCGGCTTTGACAAGTCTGTTTAAAATTGCTTCTGTCTTCAGGGTCCCCGTGTCTCCTAAAATAATCTTCATTCCTGGAACTACGGAGACGACAGGATCAATCTCTTTCTTGAGATCCAGCTCCTTGTCAACAATGCAAGAGCTCGCCATAAATGAGAAGACGAGGGCGGCAAAGAAGTGTCTGTTTTGTTTCATAACTGCGGTTTAGCGGTTGCAAAGGTAATTTCTTGTCTTGAAAATTGCAAAGGGTGGGGTAGATAAAGGAAAGAGGCCAACCCACTTTTGAGTCAGCCCCCTATCCATATAGAACGCTTCGGAATAACCTTATTTCTTCCGGATAAGGTTCCAGACCCAAAGTAGAATAACAGAGCCGATGAGGGCGCTGACAATCTGGCCATACCACTGAGACCAGAAAGAGCCGTCAGCTCCTATAAGTCCAAGAAGCCATCCGCCTACAACTCCGCCGAGGAGGCCGATGATGATGTTCCAGATAAGGCCGCCCCTGTCCTTGAAGACGAAGAATCCGGCGAGCCAACCGGCTACGGCGCCGATGAGAAGGGTAATAAGAATGTTCATAAATCTTTTGGTTTAGTTAACTGTTTGTGTAATAATGGAGATTATGCCCACTAAGCTACAAAAAAAGTCAGGAATGACAAAAAATCGTCCTCGATTCGGGCCGTGCGGATTCGACGCAAAGTGCTAAGCCAATTACTATATCTTTCCAATCATTGCCGTCGTTTCGCTGGAAACGCGCCCCGCTGTCGTAGAAGGGCAAGTCAAAGAACGATTGGAACTCCTTTCCGCAATAAAGGTAGTCATTTTCTCCGGAAGCAAGGCCGTCGGCGATGATTTTTTCTCCGTAAGGCTGATAATCATTCTGCTGGAGGATCTCTCCGTCGGCCTTTACTACGGCCCTGACGCTTCCGAGATGGTCCTTTATGAAAAAGTGCGGCTCGTAGACGAAGCTGCCCTCACTCAGTTCTTTCCTGACGATCCTTCCTTCTGAGAATGCGGCGCTTTCAAGGACGAAAGTGCTGTCGTAGTCGTTGACATAGAAGCGGAAGGGTCCTGCATAGACGTATCCCTTTCTTTTAAGACGGACCGGTTCTTGGTCAAGAGGGAAAGAAGATTTTAATAGGGTGTCGCCAGGCTCATGCACGGCCTGGCTTCCGGAGGAATCGTCGGCAAAAGCCGGTATCGAGAACGCCGCGACAAGAGCAGTGACAAAGACGGTCGCGGCAAAAAGAAGCTTATTTTTCATAAAACAAGAACTACAGTTAATAAATTAAAGGATAAAAAATTGGCAACTCTTGTTTTTACGGCAGACGCAAAGTATCTTTGCTATCAATTGAATGACATCGACGGCCCTGATAAGGGACCGAATACCTCGTTTCGTTGACTTTCAATTACGGAGTGATGGGAGTTGCCGCTTCCGTCACTCTTTCGTTTACCAAATATCTATAGATCTACATATATTCCTTCTTTTCAGAATTAATTGCTTTCCGACTGCAAATATAACACGCCATTGTGCCAAAGTGCTGCACAAGGTGAAATATTTTTAGATTTGTTTTGAGCAATCTTATTATATTTGTAACCAATGATGGAAAAGTGTATTATCGTAGCCGTAGCGGACAATTACGCAATCGGGAAAAAGAATCAGCTGCTTTGGAATCTCCCGGGAGATATGCGATACTTCCGTGAGACAACGACCGGCAGCACGGTTATTATGGGCTGGATGACATTCCAGTCGATAGGGCGCTCCCTCCCCAAGCGTCATAATATCGTCATATCCGAGTTCCCTTGGCCGGATGCCCCTTCGACCGTTGATGTGGTTGCCTCTCTCCCCGAGGCGTTCGATCTCGCCGCAAAAGATAAGGGACGCTGCTTTGTCATAGGCGGAGCCTATACCTATAGGCAGGCTATGGAAACGGCTGATACTCTTTTTATTACTCATGTCCATGATACCGTCCTCGACGCAGATGCGTTCTTCCCCGAGATTGATCCTGCCCTTTGGCTGGAGGTCTCCCGCACAGAGCCGAGAAAGGATGAGGCGAGCGGCATTGAGTACGCATTCTCAATATACAAACGAACCAGGACAAACGGCGGATGGAAAGAGAAAAATTCGGTGGAAGATTAGGAGCCATCCTTGCCCTTGCCGGCTCGGCGATCGGACTCGGCAATATCTGGCGATTCCCCTATATGGTAGGAGAGAATGGGGGGTCAGCATTTATTATCATTTATTTAGCAGCAACAATCTTTCTGTCGCTGCCTATCTTTTTTGCGGAGTTCATAATTGGCCGCCGCACCCAGTCCAACTGCATCGGAGCAATGAAAAAACTTGCTCCGGGAACTGCCTGGAGGTGGTTTGGCGCGTTATGTATTTTCACACCTCTTTTTATTCTATCTTATTACAGCGTCGTAGGGGGGTGGTCCCTTGAGTATCTCGTCGAGGCGTGTTCGCTAAAGTTTACAAAAGGAGATAGCGAAGAGGTTAGAAATCTATTTGGCGATTTTATATCTGGGACATGGAAGCCTCTGATATTCTTTACTATATACCTGCTCCTTGTACTTGGCGTTATTCTTGGCGGCGTTCGCAGAGGTATCGAGAAGTTCAGCAAGCTTACCATTCCGCTCCTTTTTGTCCTCGTTGTTATTATTGCTACCTATTCAATCACCCTTCCCGGGTCTTTCGGAGGAATAGAGTATCTCCTCCGTCCGGACTGGAGCAAGGTGACCCCGGCGACCGTTGTAAATGCTTTGGGCCAGTCCTTCTATTCTATGTCACTTGGAATGGGTATAACTATCACCTATTCTTCATATATTAAAAAGCAAGAGAATCCGGTTTTAACCGGCCTTGGGACAGGTATTTCCGATTTTCTTTTTGCAATCATAGCGAGTTTCGCCATCATTCCGGCCGTGTTCTCTGCCGGGATAGAGCCGGGCGCGGGTCCGGGCCTTATCTTCGAGACTTTGCCGTTTATATTCTCATCCCTCAGCGAGACAATGCCAGTAATAAGCTCCATTATCGCGATCCTTTTTTTCATCACAATCCTGATAGCCGCCCTGACTTCGTCGGTGTCCCTGATGGAGGTCGGTGTCGCTTATTTTGTAGAAGAAAAAAAGATAAAGCGCTCTACTGCCTGCCTGCTTGTTTTTGCTATGGTTTGGGCTGCGGGAGCTATATGCTCGCTATCGTTTGGCCCGCTGAAGGATATAACCGTTCTTGGCAACGGTATCTTCGACCTCTTTGATAAATTCGCCTCCAACTTCCTTCTTCTCGTGGGAGGGGAGCTCACACTTGTCTTTGTGGGGAGGAAGATGGATAAAGCTTCCGTCCGGGATGAATTTACTTCTTCCGGGTATGCGAAGGGCGCCAGCTCCCTATTCGAGGCGGCGTACTTCCTTATAAAATATGTGGCCCCCGTGTTGCTGGGAATAGTTTTCATTGCAAATTTCCTGTAGGATGAAGACCGAACGCGAGCATTTCTCCTCACGGTTCGCCGTGATAATGGCCATGGCCGGGTCTGCAATCGGGCTCGGCAATATCTGGAGGTTCCCCTATATGGTAGGGCAGTATGGGGGAGCGGCTTTCATTATTGTCTATATCATCTGCTGTTTCCTGGTATCTCTGCCTATATTTCTTTCTGAATCGATAATAGGCCGCCGAGGGGGATCGGATATTTATGGGGCCATGAAAAAACTCTCTCCTGGAACCCGGTGGAAATGGGCGGGCCTTATTACCATAATTTCTCCGGTTCTGATTCTTTCCTACTACAGCGTTGTCGGAGGGTGGTCGGTCGAATATCTTTTCAAATCCCTTGCATTTGAATTTAACAACACTCCTTCGGAGCGGATTCCTTCTCTTTTCTCGATGTTTATATCGTCGACATGGGAGCCCGTTATCATGCATACAATCTTCCTCGGAGCGACCGCCGGCGTCATTCTCGGAGGGGTCAAGAAGGGAATAGAGAGGTTCACAAAAATTACAATCCCTCTCCTTTTCTTCCTCATTCTCATTATATTGACATACTCGATGAGCCTTCCCGGGGCATCAAAGGGAATTGACTATCTCGTTAAGCCAGACTTCTCAAAGCTCTCCGCGGAGGCAGTGGCTGCCGCAATGGGGCAATCTTTCTTTTCCATGTCCCTTGGTGTAGGTACCATTCTGATATATGCTTCGTATATAAGCAAGAAAGAAAATATACTCGTTTCCGGAGTTGGTACGGCGGTCTCAGACCTCATCTTTGCTCTTCTTGCGGGATTTGCGATAATGCCCGCAGTTTTCGCTTCTGGAGTGGAGCCAGACGCCGGCCCGGGGCTTGTGTTTCAGACACTTCCGTTCATTTTCAATAAGATGGGTGCGGGCGTTCCCTGGGTTAGCGCAGTGATTGCAATAGTCTTTTTTGTAACAATCCTGGTTGCTGCCCTTACCTCTTCTATCTCAATGATGGAAGCCGCCGTCGCTTATCTTGTTGATGAAAAAAAGATGAAGCGAAACAAGGCGACCGCAGTTATTTTCATAGTGGCATGGTCAATCGGGGTTCTTTGCTCACTCTCGTTCGGACCGCTTTCGGGAGTAAAGATTCTAGGAGAGACGATCTTCAATTTCCTCGATAAGCTGGTTTCCAATTATTTAATGGCAATAGGCGGCTTGATCTTCACAATCTTTGTGGGCTGGGTGATGGATAGATCTTCAGTCTATGATGAACTCGTTTCGGGAGGGGCGGCAAAGACCAACCGTCCTCTTCTTGGGTCGGTCTATTTCCTTATACGTTATGTGGCGCCGATAGCAATTGTAGTCATTTTCGTGACTAACCTCCTTAATCCCTAGTAGATTTTAACGACCTCTTCGAGGGCAGGTCTTTCAGGAATGCGGGGTTCGGAAGCCCTTACTCCTACGGCGATAGCCGTCATTATCTCTTCCGTCTCAGGGATACCAAGGAGAGAGCGAAGTCCCGCAGCGTCGCGGCCGCCCATAATTAGTGTGTCGAATCCGGCTGCGCGGGCAGCAAGCACGAAATATGAATTTGCTAGACCGCAGTCATAGGCTCCCCATCCATTTCCAAGGGCATCAACTGGTTCTCCATTGTCGCGGAACCCGGAAAGTCCTTTTACAAAGGAAGTTACAACAATAGCGGCGGCTCCGCTGACCCTCTCTGCGTTGCCAAGAAGAAGGGCTTTAGCTGCGGTGAGTTTTTCTTCGGAGAGAACCACATGATAGCGGGCGGGCTCGAAGTTCCGCCAGGAAGGGGCATTCTGGGCTACTGCTATGATTTCGCTTATCTGCTCGGCAGATATCTTTGCCGAAGGGTCGAAGTTGCGAGTGCTTCTTCTCTGAGAGACAACTGTCTCAAAATCAATTTTTTCCTCTTTTACGGCGGGAGTTTTTTCGGAGCAGGAGGCAAGAAGGCCAGCGAGAGCAAGGGCAAGGATAATTCGTTTCATATTCTTTTTAGTTTGTTAATCTTTGATAATATGACTTTCCTGTGCAGCAGCTGCAGCCCCCTTCCGGGAGAGGCTCTCCCGTCAGAGCCTCATAGCGGCGGCGGGCAAGATCTTCAAGTGCGGCATCCAACCCTTTGAGGGTAGCAAACTCCCGCTTTGCTTTGTCCAAATCTTCAAGGAAAAGGGGAGTGGAATGAAGGTGGGCAAATGCAGCACTCGCAAGGAGTCTCGAAGCATCTACATCGCTCTGCCAGTGGTAATTGCCGATAACTCTGCTTTGTCCCCATTCATACCCAAAGCGGAGAAGGGTGTCTTGCGCGGCAGGATTGATTTCGGAAAGAATGAGAGCCATTCCCCATCCTCTTAGCGAATGGCCGGAAGGATAGGAACCAGTCTTGCCCAGAGACTCGTCTCCTTCGGGGGTAATAGTTGATTCATTGAAAACGACAAACGGACGTTTTCTCATATAATGAGCCTTCGGCTGAGTGGCCGACAATCTCATCGTAACCACCCCTCTTTCAAGCACATGGAAGATTGCCGGAGTCTTTTCCGGAGAAATCTCCATCCCAAACGCTCCGCTGAACTGGGCGGCCATTTCGTCAATCTCTGTAGCAGATTCCCTCAGGGCCCTTGCCTCCCTTTCGGTCCCTCTGAACGACTTTGCCCACTCATGCCTTTTCAAGTCATAATCATGAAGGGGAGTGCCCTCCTCCGGCGGTGGTGGAAGGAAGTGAGTCCCATTCGGCGATTCGGATTCTGGGAAATAATAAAGAGCATCATACTTGGACTGCGCCGAGACAGCGATCGTCAGGACTAGGCCAAGAGAAAGGAGAAAGAAGCATTTTTTCATGATAGGATTTTTAAATAACCAAATGTACATAAAATCTTGCGATTTTAGGCCAGTTGCATAAAAATCAAGACGATTGGAATTATGAATTATTGTCCCTTTTGGACCACCCAAACATTGCATGCCGGTGCCTAATA
>ERZ842401.101-NODE-101-length-108736-cov-9.163018_pt1 | contig 108736 bp, 128 predicted proteins | sample MGYA00521270_ERZ842401 | MGnify/ENA primary metagenome ERZ842401 (study PRJEB31892, sample SAMEA3878208) | bioreactor metagenome | biome: Moose rumen | place: Sweden | collected 2011-10 | study: EMG produced TPA metagenomics assembly of the PRJEB12797 data set... | reverse complement strand
ATTTTGCCGGACTTTAGCTTTTCTCAATGGTTAAATGAAGGATTTACAAATGTTGAAATGCCACAAATTCTTTCAGACTTCAGCATTTCAAACATTCTGCCAGATTTTAGCTTTTCGCAATGGTTAAACGAAGGAATTACAAATATTGAAATGCCACAAATTCTTTCAGACTTCGGCATTTCAAATATTCTGCCGGACTTCAATTTTTCTCAATGGCTAAGCGAAGGATTTACAAATGTTGAATTACCTCAAATTTTTTCCGACTTCAGCATTTCAAACATTTTGCCGGACTTTAGTTTTTCTCAATGGTTAAGCGAAGGAATTACAAACGTTGAATTGCCTCAAATTTTTTCCGACTTCAGCATTTCAAATATTTTGCCGAATTTCAATATTTCTGAATGGTTAAACGAACAATTTGTCAACATTGAAATACCAGATATTTCAGCAATGCTACCGGATTTTTCGGCTATTTCAGCACCGGCGGCTGAAGCGTTTAATGCAATTACGAGTTTTGCAAGTGAGGGTTGGGCAAGTATTCAAGCTGAATGGAATCAGTTGCCCGGATTTTTTGATGGAATTTGGGCAGGAGCTGGCGACGCGGCAAGTGCGGCAGGTTCAGCTATTGCAAGCGGTATAAACAGTGCAATAGGTACAATTCAATCAGCGTGGGAAAGTTTAAGCAGTTGGCTTTCCGCCAAAATCGCCTCATTATCAAGTATGGCGTCAAGTGCTAAAAGCGCAATTACAAGTTTTGTAAGCGGCGGCGGTATTGGTCACAACGCTACAGGTACAATGTCATGGCGTGGCGGTTTTACGGAAGTAAACGAATTAGGCGGCGAAATTATTGATTTACCAAGCGGAACAAGAATTTATCCTCATGCTACTACCATGAAAATGATACAAAGAGATATTGAAAATGGCGAGCTTAACGAAGTTGGAAATTATTTTTCAAACGTTTCAAATGTAGGATTTAATGAACTTCCAAATTTTTCAATGTCAATGCAACCTGAACTTTCAACATTTCCGCAAGCAATTTCGTTCGCTGATATGGTAAGTAGCACAGTAAATAATTCTAATTCAACTACGAACAATAACAATAATAGCAACGGATTTACAATTTCAGGAAATACTTTCAATGTCCGCAAAGATACAGATATAAATGAAATTGCATTTAAGCTGATGGAGTTAATGTTTGACAGTCAAGCCAATCACGCGGGAATTTAAAGGAGTGATGACAATGAAAGCAAGCAATATTTGGGGCAGAGCAAATTTATTAGCCAGCTACCTTTTGGGAACTGGTAACGACTACAGAAAGGTTATTTTATCTTGCGAAGGTGAATCTCTAACTTTGCCTGTAACGCCGTGGAAATATTCAGTCACCACTTCGCAAAATAACAAAGTAGTTGACATTTTAGATTTCGGCGAAGCTTTACTTTTTGGAAATGCTAAATTGAAAAAGTTAAAATTCGGCTGCTTTTTTCCTAATCAAGAGCGGCATGAAGGTCACAAATATGTTGTTGGCGACAATTATTCTCCGGCTGAATGTATAGACTTAATCACGAAGTGGAAAGAAGCTAAAAAACCTGTTCGCGTAATTATCACAGATTCGCCTATAAATTTGATGATGGGAATTATGGACTTCAGCTATTATGAAAAAGATGGCACACGCGATATTTGGTTTGATATATCTTTTCACGAGTACAAAGATTTAAATACTCCACCGTCCAATAATGACAAGGAAATTAACAGTGCAACAGGCTTAAAAATTCGCCCGACTGACACTCAAGAATCTGTAAGTAATGCTGTGAATAATCAAGCTAATTGCATAAATGGCAGAATGACAAATCAAAATGGTGGTATTCCAATAAAAATGACTGGCGGAATACAAGCTCCGCACGGTTGTTTTGGGCAAATGACTAATCAAAGTCAAGCCGCAATAAAAGGCATCAGCAATGCTCGTGATGTTTTGGAAGTTTCTAAATCTGCTTATGGAACATTTCAACATTTGAGCCGCTTAACGGACAAAAACGGTCTTCAACATTTAGCGTTGCAAAATGTCAGGAACGCACTACAAGGGAGAGCGTTTCAAATATGAAAATTGAAATTATTGCCGGTGCAAGACAAGATATATCAAGACTTGTAAGAAACGTTACTTGGAGCGGTTCAAGAATAAATGTTGCGAGAAAATTAGAAGTTGATTTTACGCAAGACGACCGCGACCCTCAATGTCCAATTATTAACTTCGATAACGGGTATACAGTTATTGCCTCTGACGAAAACGGCAATTCTTTTTTTGAAGGCAACATTTACAGATACAAACGCAACCGCGCTGAAGGAAATGTACATTTTATTTGCTTTGACCATTTGCACGTTATGAAGGCGTCTACTTTGACTAAAGAATACAAAAACGCCGCGCCTTCTGATATTGCGCGTGAAATGTGTTCGCAACTCGGAGTTATACCCGGTAATATCGTATCAGCGGGAGTATCTGTTTCTTTTATCGCCAACAATAAATCCGGCTATCAGATAATAATGATGGCTTACACGGAAGCAAATAAGAAAAATGGTAAATTGTATCAGCCGATAATGAATGGCGCAAGATTAGATGTTGTCGAAAAAGGCACTGCCGTTGCTAACTTTGTATTGGATTCACGAAATAATATTATCAATTCCGAATACGAGGAAAGTATTGAAAAAATTATCAATAAAGTTGCCTTGCTTGATGAACAAGGAAACGTAACCGGTTACGAAACACAATCCGACAGTATTAAAAAATATTCGGCATTTCAAACAGTTTTAAAAACTGATCCGAATAAGGATATGAAACAAGAAGTAGACGCTATTTTTAAAAATAATACAGTTGAGCGGAGTGGCTACATAACCGCAATAGGTGATTACCGAGCAATTTCAAGTTACAGCGTACAAGTTACGGATGGACTTTTTAACGGCAAATTTTGGATAAAGCAAGACACTCACACTTTTAAAGAAGGGCAACACGAAATGAAATTGGATCTGGAATTTGAAAACGAAATGAACAAAGTTGGAGTTCCTCAAAGTACAGCAAGTGTTTCAGTGTCGAATAAACGCCAACGCAAATTATAAGGACGTGATAAATATGGCTAACGTAGAAATACCTCCTGCCGAACAATCAGTATCAAAAATGATAGCCCTGCAACATCAAATAGCCGAAGAACATACGCCGCAAGGGAATATTTGCCCAAAGGTTATAAACGTGAAGTTAAAGGCGAAATTATCACAGAAACTACAGACGACGGACACCATGTACATTCACACGATATTAACAGTTCGTATGAAGGAAATTGGATTTTAACGGACACATTGAAAGCGGGCGATTTAGTTGAATTTACGCCAATGAAAGGCGATGGTGACGGCTACGAAAACGCAAATAGCTGAGGTGATTTTATGGCTGAATATCCATTTGCAGCGGTACAAACAACACCAACTGAAACAGAATTGCCACTGTTTAAAGAATATGCTTGGGACTTTAATAACGACTGTTTTATTTATGATGGCAATGGAAAACACATTTTGCTTGAAGGAAATGAAGCCGTTAAAATTTGGTGCTATAAGGCTCTCAAAACTGAAAGATTTATGTACCTTGCCTACACTCACGGTTTTGGAATTGAACTTTATCCTTTTATGGCAAAAGTTATGGGCGTTATGCAAAGAAAATCTGAATTGAAACGTATGATAACTGAATCACTTATGGTTAATCCATATATTGTAAAATTGATAATCGTTGATTCAAATATGGAAACGGCAAGCGAACATCTGATTCAGCAAGTTTTTGACCACATTCAAGAAAAACGCGCTATAGGTGCAATGCTTACAGTTGTATCAGCTAAACCTAAGCCGATTGATATTACGGCTAAAATTATTGGCACTCTGAACAGTGCAGATTTTTATCAGGGTATAGCACAATATTTCAAAAAATTAACCAATAAAATATTAAGCAGGGGTGTAAATTCGAGAAAAATTTATTATGTTTCATACGCTCAAATAAGCAGTATCATTATTGTTGAAGGCGAGGCAGACGACCATTTAGGATTGAGAATTAACGGCGGAATGGAAAATATAAATTTAGACGATGAAGAATTGCCGGTACTTGGGACGGTGATATTCACATGAACGAAGAATTGATTTTGCGAAATTATTTGTTTCATTTTTTGAGGTCGCCGGATTATAAAACCGATGTAAATTTTTATCTTCCAAAATTTTTAACCAACGACCCCTCTTTTTCCGAAACCCAAAGAACGCTAAGCGAAGAGCATGAAAAATATCGACTAAAGGTAATTGATTTTGCAAAACAGTTTCACCCGCAAACGGCAACTTGGGGCTTGAAAGTTTGGGAAGAAGAACTCGGCTTGCCAGTAGATGAAAGTCTTGACTTGGAATTAAGACGCGCAAAGGTTATGGCTAAACTTCTTGGAGCGTCGCCAATGACTGTAGCCAACACCAACAAACTTGTAAATCTTTTTACTGATGATGGCAAGACTTATGTTGACGAATTACCGACAGACGGCACTATAAAAGTTATTATCCCCAGTAAAAATGCTTACGTCGATGAAATGCGTAAATCGCTTGACGAAATGTTACCGGCTCATTTGGTTTATGATTTTCGGCACATCATTGAAATTGACGGCGATGAAGAAAATGAAGGCACAGGTAAAACCGATAACGTAAAAAATATAGACGACGAAGACAGAGCAACTGACATTAACGGCAGGGCTTTTTTTATGCACGCAGACTTCCCAATTTTTGAAAATATTCCTTACGGCTCATGGTATAACGCGCCAAAATATAATGGCGACGTTGTTGCAAAAATTGCCAATATGCTTGACGGCTCAATTAAATTTGACGGCGAAAAAGCTTATAACGGAATTGATTCTGAAACTGAAAAAGTTGGTAAGCCCTGTAAATGGTGGTTCGTATCTACCGGCAAAAGTTCCTTTAACAAAGAGTTTCGTTGCAATGGCGCAATTCGTTATGACGGTTTACGTCCTCAAGAAATTGAATATGACGACGGCATGGACGAATTGAAAAATTTTGAGCTTATTAAAAATATTGATGAAAAAGTTGTTGGCGTTGACCAATTTAATGGCACTTCAACTTTTAATGGCGCAATAATTGCTAACGAAACTGAATTGCCTACAGACAGCGGCGGTGATTTGGAAATAAAGCATTTCCAAGTTTTTGACGGGGCAATTAAATATAATGGCGGAGACTTGAATTATTTCAACGGCATAATAAAAGCTGACGGCAATTTTGATTTTTCCGGCAACGGCATTAAAGCTGAAATTGAAATATTAACCGACCGCATTGACGGCAAACTAAATTATATTCGCCCTGAAAAAGAAAATTACTGGAATATTCGTTACCAAGAATTTTTTGATTTTATTCCTGTAACCACTGAAAAACAATCGACTGAAATTTTAACTGCTACCATTAGTGATGATGCAACTGATTTAGTTGATGACTGCAACAAGCTGAAAATCTCAAAGGCGTTCAGATATGACGGTGCTAAAGATTATAGCGGCGGTAATTTGAATTACTTCAACGGTACTATAAAAGCCAACGGCAAATTTAATTTTGAAAGTAGCGGCACTCAAGCAAAATTTGAAGTTATTGCATTTGATGTTGACAATACATTTTCACTTTTAAATCCAAATGCTGAAAAAGTTAATCCGCCGTTTGTTTATGTAGAAAATTTCGATTTAGTTGCTGAAGTTCAAGAAAAAGCGCGTTTCAGTGTACAAGCTAATTTTGAAGATAATTTTAGCCCAAACGACGGCAACGGCAATTTGACTATAAGAAAACGTGCAAAATTTGATGGAAGTTTATCTTATGCCGGATATTTTGAGTACGCGGCTAATGCGTCAAGGCGTTTTAACGGTGGCTTAAATTACAACGGAGTTTATAAAGTTGAAGTTTGCGGTACTGCCCAATTTAATGGAATTGAACGTTACGGTGGCAGAAAAAATCACAATTTCATTGAGTACTTTACAGCTCTTGATGGTGATATACCTTTTGTGGATTTTAACAATCTGGAAAAAATACCTGTTGCAACGCCCGATAAACTTGGTTTTGTTACGATAGGCGATAATATAGATATTGACGGTGAAGGAAAAATTACTTTGCCTGACAAATTGCGAACGCAACAATTATCTGAAATTCAAGCCGGAATTTTGCCGACTTTATTTGAAAACTGGAGGGGAAAAAATGAGACTTGAGGACAAAACGTATCCCGTCACAGGCGAAATTCATTTGGAAGTTTGCCGTGACAAAAAAATTATCAATCAGATTGATGACCACAATCTTGTAGTAGACGCGGGACGAAAACGACTTGCCGCGCTTGCCGCCGGTAAAGTTGGCAGTTACACTGAAAGTTATATCACACACATTGGACTTGGTAGCGGCAGTACAGAGGAAAGTATAAACGATACTAAACTGGAAAATCAGCAGCTGTTTCCGCTTACAAGCGTTGAAATTAATGGTCGTGATGTGCAATGTAATTTTTTCATAGCCAACAATGAGGCGGTAGGCTTATCAATTCGTGAACTTGGGCTTTTCTGCACCGACGGCACAATGTTTTCTCATCGTGTGCGTCAAGGCGTCATTGAAAAATATGAAGATATTGAATTGAAAGGCTATTGGATTTTACATTTTTAATTGGGAGGGTAAAAAATGAGCGAAGTTAATCAAGAAACTTTGGAAAGATTAATAACAACAACAGAGCAATTATTGGCGGCTTTACCTGTTGTCGCGTCAAGTGGAGGCGAGCCGACTGAATCGCTTATAAATATGGGCGAAATTGTAGGTTACGGCGACACTTCAGACCCAGCAATAACTCATCTAACAGAAATTGTATCTTACGAGCCAGTTTATCAAATTAAAACCAATGATTATATTATTGGTGGCGCGAACGGAATTGCTAATGTTCAAGCAAGAGCACTTGTAGGACGTACAAATTATTTAAGACGACTAATCGAAACTTTAACTGAAAAAGTCAACGAACTGGATTTATTGCCGGACAATGCAGAATCACGTTATACTGAAATTATGCAACAACTGAAATCTTTGGACGTAAGTATTTTTAGACGCCAAATTTCTCAAATTGAACGCCAAAATATGACTAATGCACTTGCGATGAAGGCGGCTGAAATGAACGTTGATGAAAATGGAATGATTCTTGAAGTTTTTAGGAGCGGAATTATTTCTTCTATCGACCAAACTAACGCTGAAATTGTTTCAGTTATTTTAGGCGATGACAGTGTTGATATTACCGACGCTAAGAATTTGATTAAAGGCGGCGTTTATCAACTGACTGACGGCGAAACTTCCGAAGAAGTTCAAATTAAAGAAAATCTCGGTACGATTGAAAACGGCTACAGAATTTTATTTACTGACGCCGTTATTAACAACTACAAAAATAATCGTGCAAGGCTGTACCGCTCCAGCGCAGAAATTACCGAAGGCAGAGCTTATGGCGGCGGTATTTTGCGCACTGAAACTTGGAACGCTGATATTGATTTTGTTGGCGCAAGCAGTTCTGAAAGTTTAAGCGCAGGTATTGATTTTGGAAATGGTGCAGGTTTTGAACTCACAGGCGCGGTTGTCGATACAAACGGACAAATTGTACTTGGCGAAGATGCAATGGGTATTGTACTTGCTCCGCAAGGTTGGGTTCGTGTAAATTCTGAAGGAGATGATTTAAATGTTTGAACGAAATTTTCCTTTTAAGCAAATGGAACTTAGAGAAGTTGACGGCGTAAATTATATTTTTCTGCCTAACATTTGGATTCGTAACGAAGAATTACCTGTCGGCGCAACTTACGAAGATTATATTGGGTATATGATAAGCGATAAAGCCAAGCCAAATTATCATATCGCACCTTCATTTGTTACCAGAGGCAAAATTAACGATTCCGGACTGCTTATTGGTGAAGATATTATAACCGGAAGTTTTTCCTACAACGAATTGAAAACAAAGGCGGCTGAATACAACGCCGAGCCTTTCAATATTTATGATATGCACTTACTTGCAAGACTTATGTTAATTGAGTTTAGCAGTAGCAACATTCAAAAAGCTTTGTCCGGCGTTGAAGGCAAAATGGGCGCAACTTATCACGGAATTAAAAACGTTTGGGGCGGCGAAGAATTTGGGCAGTGGTATTACGGTTTAACTACTGAAGAAGGTACAATTCGCGTTCTCAATTCAAAAATGGACGGCTCTATGGTTGATACAAAAATTATTGCGTCCGGCAGTGGCTATCCTTCAAGTTTATTGACTTCCAAAACTTTAAGCTACGATTTAGGCGATTTATTCCTTGCAAAAAATCAAGCTGTTAATGCCGTTGAAGGTATTTTGGGCGATTATCAATGCCTTGAAAGTGACAGTGCTTTCAACAGCGGCTACATTGACAACAACGCACTTTGCGGACCTTTTTATCTTTGCAATGACCGCGTAGACAAAAAAATTAGAAATATCGGCTTACGTCTTCGTAAAGCTTGCTAGGAGGGCGAAAAAATGATTGGTAATGTACTTATTAAAACAACGGCGGCAACTGCCATAGATTGTTCGCACATTGAGAAAGTCACGGGCATTGTAATTGATTCTTCAGAACCGGAAAATACGCAAACAAGGTACTTAATAAGCATTGACGGCGGCAAGTGGCGTAAATTTTCAGGAAGTGCTTGGAATTTTGCAGACGAGCAAGAATTGACTTCAAATTCTGTACTTAGCGAAGGAAATACCAAAGATGAATTAATGGTATTAACTGAAAACGAATTAACGGCATTTAGCGGCAAAATGATTGATGTTGCGGTTGCAATGCAAATTGGAAATAATGCTGACCTTCCTGCTTTAAATAAATTTGATTTAATCGGAGAAAATTCTCAAATTAAGAAAGATATTTTCTACAGCCAAGTTTTTATGTTGGGCGATGACGCTGTTGGAATTACCGACATTGACATTTCAAAACGCGAAAGTAGCGGCGGAGCTGTAGAATTATATGCAGCTGTTCAAAATGATGCCAACGAGTGGAGCGATTATATCCGCTACGATAAAATAATCGGCAAAGCTAAGGCGATACGATTTAAAGCTGAAATTGAAGTTGACAAGCCCGGTATAAGCACTGCGATTTTGGATAACGTGAAAATTCAGCATTGGCAGAGCAGTAAAGCTGCAACTATTGAAGGCAAGGGCGTTTTGGTTACTAAACCTATCACTTTTGAAAATGAAGTCAACAGGGTTCATGCCATTTTGAGACACCCCAATATTAAAGACACTGATTTTAAAATTTTTGTTATTTTCGGAGATTCTGAAAGTATCAAGGAAGTTCCACATACTTCAACCTACGAAAGAAACGGCGAAGTTGAAGAAGATTTTGAATTGTTTATTACGGACGATAACACTTCAAAAACTGTTACGCTTAAAGTTGAAATAATTCAAAATTCCGGCACAGTTGAAGATAAATTTTTAGGAATTGGTACTGGCAAACAACAAGCTTTTAAACTTGAACATCACGCGAGACCAGAGACAATTCAAGTTGTCGGTAGCAATAACTGGATTTTCAAAGAAAAAACTGATACTTTGCTTGTAACTGCAAGAACAGGCGATGAAATTTCCGTTTCTTATGATTGGCTTGCTAAAACAACTTATTTAACCGCGTTGGCGTGTACTTTTAACTGTTAGGGCGATGGTTATTATGGAATTAAGACCGGCAACACGAAAAAAACTTGGCGCGGTTATAGTCGGCGAAGGTTTTAATATAACCGAAGATGGCGTACTTACGATTGATGAAAGTTCAATCGAACGTGATGAATACATTGAGTTTACACGTGCAAGACTGGAAAATTTATTCAAAGCAAGTAAATCACGGAGGCGGACAAAATGACAAAAGAATATATCGGAATCAACGCCGTTGAAGATTTATTTGACATAATCAACGAAAATTACGTTTCAAAGGAAGATTTTGACAAACGCGAAAAAGAAATTGCAAGCGCAGTGTGCGTTGGTTCTGCTTTAATCTCCAAATGCCTTTTAAAAGTGGCAGAGGCGATTATTATTGCAAAGGGAGCGGCGGGTGGTGAGGATATGGAAAATGAATTGATAGCGACTAATTCAGAGGTTGATGAAATTCTCGGAAAATATTTCAATAACGGCAATTCAAATTCAGAAACCGATACTACAGTTAATAATTCCGTTGCTACCACTGAAGAAGTTGACGATATTTTGGGAAAATATTTTTAATTAAAAAGGAGATTTTTTAAAATGAGTGCAGACATGACAAAATTAGTAAAACTTAGTGCGTTGGATAATTTGGCTTCCCTCGCAAGCGCAGCCATTAACGATGTAGCTTCTACTGCGGCTGATGCTATTAAAAAAGTTGCTGTAAGCGGCAGTACAATCAATTTTTACAAGAACAAAAACGCTGTTACAGGAACTGATGCGGCAGATTTTACTGTAGATTTTCCGTCTGAATTAGTGCTTGACGCGGCAAATACTACTTTTGAGCCGAATTTTGCTTTTAGCACAGCGACTTATGGCGCAGATACAAGCAATCCTAATTTGGACGGCAAGCCCGTTTTAGTTTTAGGCGTAAAAACAACTGCGGCTAATGGTACAACTTCAACTACGTACAGTTTTTTGAATCTTTATGACCTTGTTGACATTTACACAATCAAAGCCGGTAATAGTTCAAAAGTGCTTGCCATTAGCGGCAAAGAAATTGAGTTCAAAGTTTCTGCGGTTGCCAACAATGCAATTACAGTTCAAGATGACGGCATACACGTTGACATTAGCGGTAAGCAAGATAAAGATACTGACGCCGTTGAAAACAACATTGCAAAATTTGACGCCAACGGCAATGCCGTTGATACAGGTATTGCGGCAAGCAGTATTGTCCTCACAAGCGATATTGCATCAGATTCTGACGTAAGCACAGTGCTTGCAACTTATTTTCCGCAATCCTGATTGATACTTAATTGAAATTTAATTTAGGGCGGCAGATTCCGTATTTGCCGCCTTTTTTATTTTTGGAGGTGATGAATAAATGGCGAAAGTAGCCCATCTGAAAGGTCCAGAAAAAGAAGGCAACCGCGAGCCTGTTTATTTTGCGACACACACAGATTATGTTGAAGGTCTGGAAGATAAATTGAATACGATACGAGAAATAGCTGAACAATCAGCTTTTACCGGCAAAAGTGTTGCAATTATCGCAAGTAGTACACCACCAACGGATACAAATGCTTATTGGTTTTATATAGAAGACATAAAGGAAGGTGATTGATATGGCAAAAGTAGCTCATTTGAAAGGTCCAGAAAAAGAAGGTAACCGCGAGCCTGTTTATTTTGCCACTCATGCTGATTATGTCGAAGGGTTAAAGGACAAATTAGATACTCAAGCTGAGGCTACACCAACAAAAGCTGGTTTAATGAGTTCAGCTGACAAATCTAAACTTGATAGTGTTGAAAATAATTATGTACCGCGAACAAAACCAACAGCTTTCAGTATTTCAACAAGTGAATGGACTAAAAATAATTCTGAAACGTCCGAATTTATCTACTACGCTGATATTACCGTCAGCGGCTTGACTTCCAACGATTATGCAGAAATAAATTTTAATCGTGCAAGTCAAAATATTATAGTCGAAGCTAATATTTGTGCGTCGGGAGAAACTTTATCGGGTAAAATTAGACTTTTCGCTGAAAAAATTCCTACTGCAGTCATTAGCGGCGAGTATGTGATTACGAAAGGAGCTGTTTAATTTGGCACTTGCAAGAGTAAATACGCCAATAGGGAACGGCAGTAATTTGATTATTGTTGTTCTCCCTACTCAAAACGGTACACTTACTTATAACGGAACAAATCAAAAACCGGTATGGACAAATTACAATCCCGACCAAATGACTATGACAGGTGAAACCGAAGCAATTACAGCTGGAGTGCGTACGGTTTACTGTACACCTACAGGGAACTATGTCTGGGCTAATGGTACACAAGAAACAAAAGAAACCGCATGGACAATAAATAAAGCGGCGGGAGTACTTTCACTTTCGACTAATTCTGCAGAAATAAAAGTCGGAACAACCAGCAATATAATCTTGACGACTGCCGGAGACGGCGCAATTACCGTTACTTCAAATAATACAAATGTTGCAACCGTTTCAAGAAACGGCAACACAATAACTATCACCGGTGTTAAAGCGGGTACTGCTAATATAACCGTATCAGTTGCTGAAGGTACAAATCATCTTGCGCCGTCAAGTGTAACTTGTTCTGTGACCGTAAGCAAAACTTTAGTAACAATTCCAACCGTAACAAATACTTCCAAAACTTATAACGGAAGTAACCAATCACCGACTGTAACAAATGAGCCGTCAAGCACGGTTGCAACTTGTACAGGCAAAAGTGCTACAAATGCGGGAGATTATACTTTGAAATACGCACTTATCGATACAAATAAATATTCGTGGTCTGATGGAAGTATTACAGATAAAACGACCCCGTGGAGCATTGCCAAAGCTAATGGAAGTGTAACGCTTTCTGCGACTTCAGGAACAATTACCTATGGAACGTCACAAACATTTACGGTCACAGGCAATACAAGCGGTGGTGCTTTGTCAGTAAGTTCTTCGTCTACAACCTACGCAACGGCAAGTATCAGCAGCAACACGGTAACTGTAAATTGCGTTAATTATCGTAGTACAACAACCGTTATTACTGTAACTTCTGCAGAAACTTTAAATTATAAAGCTGCTACCGCAACGTATACAATGACGGCGGCAAAAGCGGAAGGCAGTTTAACACTTTCAGCAATTTCAGGAACAGTTTATAAAGACAGTACAACTACATTTACATTCACGGCGGCGGGCGATGGTACTGTAAGCGTTGTTTCCAACAATACATCTGTAGCCACTGTATCAAAAAGCGGAACTACTATTACAGTTACAGGTGTTAAAGCAGGTACAGCTACCATTACGGTATCACAATCAGCCGGTACAAATCATAACGCCCCCGCAAATCAAACTTATACTGCAACAGTTGAATTAAATGTCAGCACTACTTTGAATGATAATTCTTGGAGCGTAATTTCTGATATATCTTTACTGGGTACTGGCGATACTTACTGGGACGTTGGGGACGCAAAAGAAATTACTTTGAACGGGAATATTGGAAGTAAACTTACTCTGTCAAATGTTACACTTTGCGTATTTATTTTGCAGTTCAATTATGCAATGAATGGCGTAGCAGAAAATAATATCATTTGGGGTGGCTTTAAGTCCGCACTTACCAACGGCAAAAATGTTGCTCTTGTTGACGAGATTTATGGAAACGAATTCATGGACGGCACTATCTGTTTCAATATGAATCACAAAGGACAAAATGATTCGTTATCTAGCAACGGCTATCGCGGCTCAAATTATGGCGGCTGGAAAGGTTCAGACCTGCGTTACGATATTCTTGGAGCGACTTCAACACCACCATCAAAATATAATCAACTTAAATCTACATCAAATGTTGGTTATGACGCTACAGCTGACACACTTACAAATCCTAAGGCTGATACATTGCTTGCAGCATTGCCGTCAGATTTACGAAGTGTATTAAGATTGTGGGCTAGATACGTTGACGCTGATGGCAATAACAAGAATACTGACAGAAATGTTAGGACAATCGACGCGATAACCTTACTGTCAGAATTTGAAATGCGTGGTGTAACTCGTTATGCGTGGGAATATGAAAAAAATCATCTAACGCAAATGGAATATTTTGTTGCGGGTAATGGCACTGGTTTATATCATTATAAGTATGATGATACGTCGTATCCTGTGACATGGTGGGGTTGTTCTACTTATTGCGGCACTACTTCCACCACCACTGAAGCCGGTAAATATCATTTCATTTCGGTCGATGGATACGCTAACGCTAATAGTTCAGAGGCATGCTGTTCTTTGGCTCTTGCGCCAGCTTTCAAAACCTAAGCATAGCGATCTTTCGTCAATTTTGCCCCTACAAAAAAGAGCGAATACTCTAATTTTGAAAAATTCACTTGACAAATATTAAACTTCAAACGGAGTGAATGTGATGAAATACATTACCATAAAAAGATTTAAACGAAACGGAATTGACGGACATTTCAATATTCCATACGGCACATATCTTGAAAAACGCGCTGACGGGAATTTATATTGCGATAACAAAAAAATTTGTGTAGCAAGAAGTGCAGCAGCTCATGAATATTTTGCTCGTGACGACGACGGCAAAGGTATGGAACGTGGAAAATTATCACACGCCATTATCAAAAGACTTACTCCAATGCAATTCGATTCAAGGCAAGAAAGAAATGAATATTGGCAAGTTGTTTGGAACGATTCACTTGCACAAAAATATCGCCGTCCTGAACATTTAGATTATTGGCTCTGGAATGACGATTTTTATAACGCTCCCATCGAAGATTTAAAATATATTGCTGCGCTTGTCGGCGTAAAGAAAGGATTGTAAATTATGTACAAAATTGTTAATGTTGAAGACGGCTCAACTGTTGGAAGTACTGAAAAACCATATTTCATTAAGAAAAAGGAAAGTACAGGCTGCTATATTGCTACAGATGAAAAATCAGCGCAGGGCGTTGCTTATCAAAGCACGGCATATAATATTCAAGGCAAAGATGGTGTTGGCGCAAAAGAGACCGTTATTTTGATTGAATATGACGCGGGAACTGAATCTGATAAAAATTCTGCCGCAATAGCTGAAAATAGCGCGGCTATTGATAATCTTATTATTGCTATGTTGGAAGGATAAAAATTGCGAACATCGATTTTAAGGCGTCTATTAAGCACGAGAATAGCACTCACGATACTTTTTTGATAATTTATCAACGGCTCAAAAAACTGCGTAATTTTGTTTTTGAGCAATATTTTTTATAACGAATATTAATATAGAAAGAAGATTTTTTTATGTTTGAAAGATTGAAAAGACTTTATGACACAGGTCAGTTGGACGAAACGAATATTAAAAACGCTGTAAAAAAGGGCTGGATAACTGAAGAACAAGCGTTTGAAATTCTTAACCCGCAAGAAATTAATTCCGGAAATGAATAAAATTTAACGTACCGACGGAGATTTAACTTCGTCGGTATTTTTTTTTATTTGACAGGTGGCGGTGAAAAATGGAATTGACTTTACAAATTGTACTTTCGGTTATAACAACTGTAATGACTGGTTTTAAATCTATCGGAGACTTGATTGAAAAAGGATGTTCAAAATACGGAATTAAAGTAATTTTCAATCAATGGATTTATACGAAATAACTGACACGGCTAATTCTACAGACGCAGATATTTTTATTTCAATTCATTGCAACGCGGCGGACAGTACTGCGCGAGGTACTGAAACTTTTTACTGTCAAGGCAGTTCAACCGGAAGAAAAATTGCTGAATATGTTCAGAAAAATCTTGTATCGGCAATGGCTACGGTTGACAGAGGCGTTAAAGATGATACGCAGACACAACACGGGCGTATTCACGTTTTGCGTAATTCTGATATGCCCGCAATTTTGATTGAATTGGCTTTTATTAATAATCCCAATGACGCTGAATTATTACGCAATCGCCAAAATGATTTTGCAAAGGCTATTGTTAAAGGGCTTGCAGAATATGGCGGTATTAGTTTACCTGCGCCTGATGTTGTTGATACGCCTCCTGAAATTTTTGATATTGATAAAGTTGCGGTACTGACAAGGAAATATGAAAGTAACGGCGACCCCGCTTGCGTTGCCGTTAATGCCGGTGATTTAGGCGGCGTAAGTTACGGCTTATACCAATTTGCAAGTAACGTTGGAGTTGTTGACAATTTTGTAGAATGGCTTTGTAATTATCCAGATTCAACCTTTGCAAATTACGGAAAAGTTTTGGCAAGATACAAAGTCAATAGCAACGCTTTTATAAGACAATGGCAAGAACTCGGTACGGTAGACGCTGTTAATTTTGGCAGACTACAAGACGAATACATTAAAGCGCAATATTACGACGTGGCGGCTAAGAAATTAGCCGCTAAATTTTTTAATGTTGAAAAGCATACCAATGCTTTGAAAGCAGTTATACTTTCACGCGCTATTCAAAATGGAGCAAGCGGTTGTGTCAAACTTTTTGATATTGCTTGTAATAAAATTGGACAACCGAATTTGAGTTACATTGATGATAAATGGTTCGACAAAGATTTAATCAATGCAATTTATGATTATTTAATTGTCGAATGTGATTTATCACAACCTGACGGTTACGGAATTTGGCGCAGTCCTGATGATTTTTGTCACGGCAATAAAAATATTATTCTTGCGCTCCGTAGTCGATTCGTCAGAGAACGTGCGGACGCTTTGGAATTGCTGAAAGCTTGACATTAAGTAATTTACTATCCGAATATCCTAAACGCAAAATTTTTTTATTAGAGGAAATTTTTCTTAAACGTCGAATTAGCGGCACTTAAGAGGAGATGTATATTTAACCAAAAGTAAAGAGGAGAAATTTAAAGTGGAAAAGTTTGAACAACAAGTAAACAAAGTTTCAAGCATTGCCGAAGAGAACTTCCAATTTAACCAAAGTGATGATGAAAATTCTTACAGAAAATTTGCGGCTGAAATGGCTTCAAGTGTTGTTATGAACAACAAGAGCGAGAGTGTTGACGTATTAATTAACACACTTAAAAATTCAAAATATTATGCAGGATTGTAAACGGAGTTGAATACCATATGCAAAGTGAGACATTTGAAGTTTTTTGGCAGAAAGCGATTCTCCCTTATTGCAATTTAATATTCTATGAGATTCCTTCAAATTTTGTTGAATGTTACAATGTAAAACTCGATATTGGTACAGAATTGAAAAATAGAGTTTCTGCTTGGTATGAGTATTATCGTAGAGATTTTCATAAATATTACTTTAATAATTCAACAAACTCCCTTATCGACCGTCATAAAATTTGCTCTTGCTTAATTGGAGCAATGGTCAAATGTCGTCCTGTATCTTATATTCTTACACCAAAAATTCCGATAGAAATTTTTCTCTCGAATTACAAAATCGCTTTTTTCTCGGGCGTTAAAGCTCTGTATCTTTTAAGGATAGCTCAATGGATTTTGGACGGTAATATGACTGATTTTGTAGACGCAATATATTCACAAAAGATGTTTAAATTTCCCAAAACTCAACCAGAACATGATGAGTATAGCGTAGGTCGTATCAAAGCTTTAGCTTTAACCGATTGTAGAAACCAAGCATTTGATACATTAGCTTATGCAGATATGCTCTATTGGATTGAACGTTTTAACGATGAAAATATCTTCAGGATTGTAAATCAATCAGACATATGAAAAGTACTCCAATGGACTAAACGTCTTAATGGAGTATTTTTTTATTCATGTCGTTGATATTTACCAGTAATGTCAGTATAATTAATTAGCCTTAAGGGTTAATTAATCTGAAAGGGATATTTATGAATATTGATTTTAGAAATAATAAGCTCAGAAAATATTGTAATGAACAAGCCGCTGGAATTAAAGAATGGGGTTTGCAAATAGCTACTAAAGTTTTTTAACGTTTAATGGAATTAAGAGCTGCTACTAATTTGTCTGAAATTAGTTATTTACCACCTCCTCGATGTCATAATGTCGATAAAATAAGAAAAGGTTGCTGGTCTGTTGATACAATACATCCAATGAGATTATTATTCAAAATCAATCAAGACCCTGTGCCAAAGTTAGAAGATGGCAGTATTGACCCAAAAACGTTACGAGTATTATAATTTGGGAGGTGGAAGATTATCATGGTAAACGAAAATGAGATTAAAAATACTTATTGTCCTGATTATGCTATTCCACCGGGTACAACTTTACTTGAAGTAATCCAATCGAAAAAAATTACGCAATCAGAATTAGCTGAAAGAATGGGCAGACCAAAAAAAACTATCAATGAAATAATTAATGGCAAGGCGGAAATAACACCTGAAACGGCAATTCAGCTTGAACACGTCATTGATGTGCCTGCGAGTTTTTGGCTTAATCTTGAAAAAAATTACCGACTTGATTTAGCCCGTATTGCTGAATCTCAAAAGTTGTTAGAGCAGAAAGAATGGCTTAAACTCTTTCCTTTGAAAACAATGATAAAATATCATTGGATTGATATGGTGAAAGATGAAGTCATGAACATCGCTCGAATGTTAGAATTTTTTGGAGTAGCCAGTATAGAAGCGTGGAAACAGAAATGGAATAGAGAAATTCCAACTGTTTTATTCCGTAAATCTAAAACTTATGAAATAAGCTCTCCTGCTTTAGCAGTTTGGCTTCGCAAGGGAGAAATTGAAGCAGATAAAATAAAAGCGGCTAAATTCGATAAAAAACGTTTTAAGAATAGCTTGCCGAAAATTAGAGAATTAACAACACTTGCTCCTGAAGAATTTATCAGCGAAATGGTAAAAATTTGCGCGTCTTGTGGAGTTTTATTAGTATTCGTTCACGAACTTCCCAAAGTGCCGGTTCACGGTGTTACACGATGGATAAATTCTGACAATGTGATAATTCAACTCAGTCTATATAAGAAAAAAAATGCCCATTTCTGGTTTAGTTTTTTTCATGAAGCAGGGCACGTACTTTTACACGGTAAGCGAGATTTTATTTACGATGAAACAAGTCAATCTTGGGATGATGAAGCTGATAAATTTGCTTGCAATAGTTTAATTTCTGAACAAGCTTATGAATATTTTGTTAAGCACAATATGGGGTATTTTACACGGGCGATTATTGAAGAGTTTGCTACTTCACAAAATATAGCTCCGGGTATCGTAGTTGGAAGATTACAGCATGACAACTATATAGATTTTTCAAAATTAAATTATCTAAAAAGGACTTTCGTTTGGAATTAAAAAAGCTCCTCTGAATGAGGAGCTTTTTTTTCGTGTTTAGAAATTCCACTCAATATCAACGTTGTCACCAGTTAAAGTTATTCGTTTTATTAGGTCTTGAAGTATTCGACGTTTTTGAGATTCGTCAGCAAAATCCCAAATCTGCGTACAATTCTTCGACTAAATCAAGTGGAACAGCGGAACACCCGGAACATTTTTTTAAAACTTTTTTAAACTTAGGGCATTTAGGCGATATTAGAGAAAATTATTTTTAAATTTTTTTCTCTAATACTGCCTAATCTCCCTAACTTTTACTTTTTTCTATATAATGTTCCAGTAGTACTGTAAAATAAGTAGTAATAAGGGTTTAGAGGTGGAACAGGGGGTGGAACAATGTTCCGGAACACAACACTCTTTTCAAGCCCTAAAAAACGACTTTAAGTTAATTTAGACAGGTTACACTAGTATAATTATCCCTAACTTTTGACTTTAAAGAAAGTGGAACAGTGGAACACAAATTTTGCACTTTTTTAATTGCTAGAGGGATTAGAGAGTTTAAAATCAAATTCATTTAAGTAAATCCGTCCTTCAAATTGCGTTTCTCTAAGGTATACACCATTTGAATAGCTTTCATGCAGAATGAGTTCGCCTTCACGTAATTTAGCCATATTCTTTTTTGCTTGGATTGCTAATTCTGTTGCCACAGCAATTAAAGTTTCAATAGCTGCCTGATTCAAGAGAGTAGTCACTTCCTTTTTAGTCTTAAAAAAATCATTATAGTTTTACGATAGCACTTTTAGTTTAAAACATCAATGCTAAAAAGTACTTTAAGTGGTTTTTATTGTGACTTGAATTTTTCAAGCAGTTATTTACTTGACCTTAAACGCTCGACAGAGTATATTTTTAATAAAATCATTATTTTTACATCTCTTGCCGAGCGTTATGTGGCAAGAGGCTTTGTTTGGTGTAGTCGTGTGGCTTATGCAACGCGACTAAATTTTTTATTTATATAGTCAAGTACTGTACCATCAAAGTACATAAATTCACGTGCTTCGCCATCAGGTGTCATTACTCTCTGCCAGTAGCCGAATTTCGGATTTTTATAACCAAATTCATTTGCAATTTCACTAAAAGCTTTACCATCAAAAGTATTATCAAAAAATGTACGCCACTTCTTCGCCATCATATCAGCTGTAATGTAATTGACTTTAACACCATCTACAAGTTTTGTTTCTTTTTTGTGAATAAAGCCTACTACTTCAGGCAATTCCATAATGTCGATTGGTTTTGCATTAATTGTCATATCCAAATTAAATCCAGTTCCAGTTAATTCTCTTACTGCCATATCCAACAGTCTGATTTGTTCGTTGTATGGTGTTGCTTTATTTTCTGCGATACGAATGAGCATTTGTGCTTTTTGAAGATTTGCTGCTACTGACAATGATTTTTTGTTTTGTTCTTGAATGTCAGAAAAATTTACTCCTATTTCGGATTCAAGCCAATGCTGAAATTCTACAGCTTCGTGACGATACGAACGATTAAGAAAAGCATACAGTGCTGACTTGTTAATAAAGGTCAACCTTGAACCACCACGACCATTTGAATTTTTCACAACAACGATTTTCTTTTCTTCATCGCTCAATTTGTCTTTAAATTTTTCATAGCGCACAAGCTTAATAATTCTGCTCACGTCATGAATTGCCCACCAGTGACTGTCTTCAATTTGAATGGTTCTCAATTTTTGTCCGCTATAGTATAACGTTTGAACATCTGACATAAAATGCGCCTCCTTTTCATCAATTTGTGGTTTCCCACGACCGCCTTTCGGCGGTTTCGGCTGAGTACCATTCAGCTCTCGTCAGGTGGGGTTTAGCTGAGGCGAAATTGTTTGTAGGTTGTGATTTTTTTGTATTCTGACAAATCCCCTAAGTCCGCCTCAAGTTTTTTGGTGTCAAGTCTGGTCTGCTGGTATTCCTTCCAAGTAATTTTCCAGTCAACACCTTTGAGTGTGTCAGTCGCAAGTTCTGTCATTACAGCTTTAATTTCGTCTTGAACGTTTTCAATCGCGTCTGCAATTTCGGACGCCATCGTCTTTAATTCACGAAGTTCCTTAACCTTGCTGTTTAAATCTGTGTTACTCATTTTTATTTCTCCCTTCACTCGCGCAGAATTTTAAATTTTCAAGAAACCGTAGTTAATAGCTTTTTAAATATCCTCTTCGCTAACTTTATTGCTCTCGGTAGACCAATCAGCGATTTTTTTCTTATTTTCGCAAATGATATGATTGCAAGTACCTTTGTAAAAGTACATCTTGAAATCGTTATCTTTCATGAGCAACACTCTTGATTTTTTCGATTTGCGAATTTTTAAATTCAACTTTTTAATATTTTTTGTCATTTTAAAAACCTCCTCTGTGGCTTCCCACGACCGCCCCCGCAGGGGCAGTTTCGAGCGGTTGCCAATCGCTCATCGTCAGGTGGGATTACTTTTCTGCTTTTTCCGTATTTTGAGCTTTTTCGATTTTTTCTTTTTCCGCTTTTTCTTTAGCGATTTCTTTTTTGGTGAGTTTACGAGTAGTCGGTTCGTCGGTTGTCCAAGTAATGGTGGTTTGGAAAACGCCTTTGCCGATTTTCTTGATTTCGCAAGTCCAACCTTCGCCTTTGGCGTCAATCATTTCGGTATCTTTGTCGGCGATTTTGGTTTTATTTTCGATTTCTGCGCTTGCGATTTCAAGAATCTTTGTAGCTTCAGCGTGTCCGAGATAGCGAAGCATCCAGTAAGCGGCTTTTTCAAAAGTTTTGGTATTTGCGGTAAATGTCGCGTCTGCTACGCAAGTATTTTCGTGAATTGCGATGTCCATTACATTCGCTTTGCTCTCAAAAGTTTCGCCCTCGTTGTGGATTTTAGTCCAGCTAGTTTGTTTCAATTCTGTCATTTTTATCATTTCCTTTCATTTCTTTACAGTTTGTTTTGCACACCTTGTTACCTGCTTTGTCAAGTACTTTTTTAAATTTTTTTGGGAAATTTTTTCGCGCAGGTTTAATCAGTAATTCGAGATATTTAAAAATTACAAATTTACGACAGCTTGAAATTTCTGTATATTGGAAATTTCAGAACAAATGCTTTTGCAGAAAAAAATGATATATGAGAAAATTTCGGACTTTTGAAAAATCAGTAATTTATGGCAATATTCGTCGCGCAGGTTTTAAAATAAAAATGGAGGGATTTTATCCACTCCACTTTTATTTTATATGCCTCTGTAAAGCCCAAATTTGCCCTGTACTGCGTTTGAAATGTTCGGGTAATGATTTTATACTAAAAACAATTTTGAAACGCCTTAAAAATTTAATTTTTCCAATCAGCACAAATTTTTTCCAACAATCTGAAATTACAATGGCGGTTAAATATTTTTCCGGTTTGAATTTGCGTACTATAAATTTTTTGTGATTTTTCATAAATTCCGTCTTGAACATTTTGAAGAAATAAAAATTCTTTAAGCAATAAGGCTTTGTACTTGTCGTCTTGAATTTTATTAAAGTCGATACGTTCAAAACAATTCAAAGGAACTGGAATCATTTTGTTAATCTCTAAGGCACTTAAAATTTTGATATTTCCGTTTTCAGAACGCTTGATAATATCAGTATCTCTAATTTCTTCTTCTTCCACCATTTCATATACCAAATAATGAGTTTTCGATACGTTTTTCCAGCCGACATGTTTAGGCTTTGACGATGTTAAGGGAATAAAATAATTATAACTTTCACACATGACGACTACACCGACATATGGCTTATGCTCGTAACTTAAATTTTGGGAGTATCTAACCTCGCTGTCTTGTTCATGTAAAATTTCCAGATACCTAACGTCAATGTTATATAATCCAAATTTTTTTAAACCATTCTCCAAATACCTCACTCTTTTCATAAAAAATGCGAAAAACGGAGAGTTAAACAACCCTCCGTTACCTTAACGTTCCACACTTGGGATATAGGTGGCGGGACACCTTCCTTAACGTTCCACACTTGGGATATAGGTGGCGGGACACCTCTTTTCATACATATTTTATATTTGTTTATCGAAATTGTCAATGTCATTTAAAGACATTTTTTAAACTTAAAAGGTTTTTAGCCACTATTTGTCGCGCAGGTTTCACTTCAACAAAAAAAATAGTGAGGATTTTTCCTCACTATGCCTTCCATTCTTCAGGGTATCTGATGTTTTTTACGAAATTTTTAATTTGGTCGCGTGATACTTCATTAACTGCGCGGCTCATTACAACTTCTTCCCCACAATGTCGCTCCGATTTTTCCAATGCGTTAATTAAATTATGTGCTTGTTTAGCAGTTTTTATGTTGATATTCTTCAAAAAACTTTTTGTAGCCATAATTAGCACCTCCTAAAAAATTTTAGCATTTGAAAATTGTATCTTCAATTTAAGCAGACCTTTTTTTTAACTTAAAATAGATATTATTCATCTTATTTCAATTAGTCAATGAAAATTGAAATAACTAAACAAAATTCAATTTAGTTTTGCAGATTCATAAAAAAATGGAACTCACTTTTTAAGCGAACTCCATTTTTTTTAATTGTGCAATAAATTATTTTTTATCGTTTTCATAAGTTTCAGCTATCGCACGGAGTACAAAGGCGTTAAAACTTTCTCCACGTGATTCGGCATAGTCTTTAACCATTTGTAGAGTTAAATCTGCGTCTTTACGATATTTTAAAGTTACATGGCAATACGCCTTTTTATCATATTTTTTATTAGCCTTATATTTAGCATCACTAATGTTCATTTTTATCCCTTCCTTTATCACGTTGCATAGTTTCTTCAATGGATCTTTTAATAAACTCATTCAAACTTTCATTTCTGGCTGCTGCATGGGCTTTAAGAACTTCTCGTGATAATTCTGCGTCTTTACGCATAAAAATAGATATTTGGTCATAGGTTTTACGTGAATACTTAGCATCAGCTTTTAATTTTGCTTTACTGACTGGCATTTTATACACCTCTTTTTCTTTAAATTATACTTAAAGTTTATTTCTTAATCAAACCGTGTTTCCACGTACCGAGTGCTTCGATACCAAAAAGCAAAACTGCCAAATCTTCCATTGCACGATTTACATCGCGATAAAACGTTCTTTTATCAATGTTAAATTGCGCTACAATTTCATCAATTTTCATTGGATTTTCCGAAATGTAACGATGATACAAAATTTGCCAACGACGTGATTCTTCCGGAGAATTTTGGCAAAGGGTACAGTACACTTTAAGCATTTTTTCAACATGGCTCATTATCAATTCGGTTTTATAATGCAAAGAATTGATAGAAATGACTTCCAACGCTTTTTTGATGTAAAATCATAATGGCTTTTAAGCCGACGATAGTTTTTCATAAGCAATTTAACATCATGAAATCTTGCGTCAAATGCTTCCGCAAAAATTGTATCTTTAACGGCAAGTGCTTCTTTAGCGGCAATAACCGCTATTTCAGCTATAATTTCTTTTTGCATAATTCTTTAACGCCTCCAAAAGCGCATTTTGTATATCGCCTTTATTTTTTAAAGCCTGTATAACTAATTCATCGACACTATCTTGAACAATTAAATGGTGAATTACGACCGGTTGAGTTTGTCCTTGCCGGTGAAGTCTCTTATTTGATTGTTCGTAATGTTCTAAATTCCAAGTAAGCCCAAACCAAATAATATGATGTCCGCCGCGCTGTAAATTTAAGCCATATCCACAACTTGCAGGGTGTGCCAATAAAATATCAATTTTCCCGTCATTCCAATCCTTTTCGTCCTGTGAACTTTCATATACACGAACTTTCAATTTAGTTGCATTAAGTGCTGTAATCAGTCTTTCGAGGTCGTGCTTGAAATTGAAAAATACCAGTACATGCTGCCCGTTAAGTTGTTCTATCAGCTCCATAAACGCTTCCAATTTACAATCGTGAATTTTTATTGCTTTGCCCTCTGAATCATATATTGCGCCGTTACATAACTGCAAAAGTTTTCCGGTTAAAACTCCTGCGCTCCCTGCAGTTATTATACCGTTTTTTACATCAAGTAAAAAATCCTTTTCCAATGATTGGTACGCCTGTCGCGCAGAAGAATTTAAAACTACAGGTACGTCATTATATATCATTTCAGGCAAAGCTAAATAATCTTCAGCTTTCATACTTATACAAATATCTTTGATTTTATTTTTGATAATTTCAAAACTCCCTTGTTTTGGTTTATAGCTGAAAACAACCATTCTATTTCTTCGGTCGGGTAAGAAATATTTATCTCGGTATGATCCGAATCTCACTTAACAATTCCTTCACTGCTTGTAAACCCTGTAAAACCCTAACATCTGCCTTACTTTTTTGCATTTCGCTTATCATTTGTTGTTGAAGTTTTGACAATCGCCCTGTATCTGTTTTTAATTCCGCAAAAATAATTTTGCCGCTCGCTGTGATTATTATACGGTCGGGTACACCCAATGAACCCGGACTGACAAACTTTAAGCACATTCCACCAAGTTTTTTCACTCCATCGACGAGTTTTTTCTCGATTTGCTTTTCAAGCATATTTTCACTCCTCAGATTTTCTAACATATCCGCGTTGTTTACCGCAATACCCGAAACGCAAACTCCCTTGTGCTTTTTCCCAGCAAGGTAATGAATTTAAAATGTCTTTGATTTCATTAAAATCTGTTATTTTAAAATCTTTAGGTGTTCCGCCAAAAGCTTCACACCAAATTTCCAAAACACAAACTTTGTCACGTTTAACAAGTTCTTTATCGCTTTTCATATCGCCATTCAAGAAAATACGACGACTGTCTAACTCCCATTTTCCCCAATCAGAAGGAACAAGTTTGTCTAAAAATTCAATAATGATACCTTCCTTAGTGCTGATTTCACGATGCGCTTCTTGCTCTATTTTAGCAATTTCCTCCAGTTTTCCAACCAAGTGAAGATTTTCGCCGGTTTGCCAACGTGTAACGGCTTCAGCCCAAATTTGGTCGCGTTCTAAAGCTAAATCCGTCCAGATATTTTTTGTGGCTTAATTCACGCCAACATCTACTGCCCAAAAACGTCTGTTGCCTGTGGTGTCGCGCAGAAATTCATCACGATTTGTAGTGCCGAAGAATACAAAACGGCGTGGCACTTCTTGAACATAACGTCCATAAGCTGCTCTGAATCTGTCCGAACGTTGGCTTAAAAATTGCTTTATCCTTGATTTGTCGCTTTTTCTGAAAGCGTCAAGTTCTCCAATTTCAACCAACCACACACCCTGTAAAAGTTCACTGGCTTCTTTGCCTTCAAAAGTTCTGATATTATCGCTAAACCAACCTTTACTCATTTTGTCAAGTAAGGTTGATTTGCCAATTCCTTGTGGTCCTGTAAGAATCAGCATTGTATCGTATTTACAACCAGGTTCAATAGCTCTTTTAACTGCCGCAACAAAAGCTTTTCTTGTAACTGCTCTGACGTATTCAGAATCAACTGCTCCCAAATAATTTACAAGCAATGTATCAAGTCTTGGAGTGCCGTCCCACACAAGTGAATTAAGATAATTAACTACCTCGTTAAATTTATGCTTTTCGCTATGGAGTGATAAAGCACTGTCAATTTTTGAGGTATTCGTCAGGTTATAAAATTTTTCCAAATACCAATACAAGCCGTTATTATCGTTATCTGTCCACGCTCGTCTCTGATTTGAAGGATTCCACGGCAAAGAACCTAAAACTTCACCGCACCCAGAAAATTCGTTAAGAGCAAACTTATCTTTCAAATTCGGGTCATTTTCAAGAATTTGCCAAATATTATCAATCGTTGATTTTATTGTGCCATTCTGATTTAATTCGAGATGTGTTGCCCATTCAGAATTTTCTCCTTTAATTGGCGTGAAGTCTTCAATAGCTGATTCGGCTCTTTCCTTTGCCAAAAGCAATGATACTTTATCGTCTTTTATGGCAAGTTCGCTCATCGCTTGATAAGAAGGTAACCTGTTTGTAGGCGTTTTTAAGTCAGCTGTATTATCAAGGTCTGAAAATTTATGAAGTCTTACAAGGTCAAAAGAATTAACCAATCTTCCGCAACAAGGGTCTGTTGAAAGATGTGAATACAGGAATAATCCATCTTGATAAATAATCGCTCCGCCTGTAGTACTTCCGCCTAAATAAGTATATCTGCCGGGTGTTGCAGTAGCTTCATAGATACCTTCTAAAAATTTTTCCATTGCGCTGTAAATGTCATATGTACGGCAAAACGCTCCTACAACGCCGGATTTTGTAAGTGGGTCGCTTTGCTTTACCGCTAACTTTCGGTACAGATTTTCTGAACCCGGAACTTGTACCCATTTTGTAACATCGCGCCAATCTCCACATTCATAGGTTATTTTTTCAAGCAGTCCGTCAACTGATAACATAGGCTTATCGCTAAAATTAAAAATATATTCGCCGTCTGAACAGACACTCGGAAAATACATAAGTCTCGACACTTCAAAAGTTGTTGGGTCGGAAAATTCAATGCCGATACACGCCGCCATATACCTCGCGCAGGGTTCATATTCATCTGCTGTAGCTTGTCTGTCGAACGGTAAAAGTATTCTTAAACGTGGAGTTGCGGGGCTGTGTTTTCTTGTAATGTAAACGCAATAGCCGCAGCCTAAGCCTTCAACACGTTTTAAAATATCTTAAGTGCCGTTTGGCGGAATATTATCAAAATCCAGAGTGATTAAATCGCGTCCCGTAACATTATCTGCCTTGCGTCTGTGACTTGAAAGCGTACCGGCTACAAATCCGCCAACGTCTTTTAAATCGTCTTGTTCAGATTTCTTTAAATTGAGATAAGTTTGCATTGTTTCAGTTGAACGTGCGGGAATATGCAACTTTTCATAAAACTCTGACAGCATAAGCGTTTGAGGTTGCCAATTCATAGTGCGTCTGTTAGTTCCAACAGTTATAGTTATCTGTCTGTCATAAATCACTTCGCTCACGTCCTCTTCTATTCGCAAATGTCAATATTCCTTGTTCTCCGTAGTATCAGATTTTCAAACAAGAATTTTAAATTTTCCCAGCCTCCAATTTTGATAAAAAGTGTATGGATTCTTTCAATTACTTTAGGGTCATTTGTCGTCGCGATGAATGGTGGCGTTTTTACAGAATAAACATTTTCCAATTTAAGCACCTCCCCATATTCTTTTTGAAAAATAATATTCGCAAGCTAAACAGCTAATCGGTAGCATCACAATAAAAAGAAATAACAACGTAAATCCGCCAAATAAAATCAGATAGGTAATTCTCCGAAAAATTTTAATCATTTCCAATATCCTCAAATACAACAGGCAATTTTTCTTTTAAAATATCAAGAATCATAATTGCAACCTGCCGCATTTGAGGGTGAGCGTCTTTGGCTGTACGAAGTTTTAAAATGTGCCGCCACTCGCGCAGGTTAGCCGTCATCACGATTGTTGTTGCTAAAGAGTTTAACAAAACGGCACGAGCTTGCTCCGGCGGACAGCCATTATCACGCAAATTTTTATAACCAATTTCAATCAGTCGCAAGCGATTTTCCCAAATAGCATAATTGTTATCCTGTTCAGTCCAAAAACAAGGCTTAATAAAAGTCAATTCGCCGCCGAATTTATTTCCGCTGTAATCGCAATAGCGAGTTGATTCAATGCTGAAACTTGCGAGGCGGTGGCGTGTCAATTCTGACATAACGCCTCTATCGCAGATAATTTTGAAAGTGCAACTGAAATGTTCTAAAACGCTCTCGTGTCCGTGCTTAATCACATTTCTAATAAATCGTGGCGCACTGTCATCAGTGATATTTTTTTCAGAGCGATAACACACGCGCCCGCAGGTTTCGATGAATTTTAAAACTTCGTTGTCGTCAAAAGGCGTCATCAATTCTACTGACGGTTCAATTATTTTCATTTATATCAATCCTTTCTGAAGAAGTCACCAATCCAGCCATCAGCGTTTATAGGTAAACCTTGCGCCCAATCTATGGGCGATGTCATAATTTCAACGACTTTATCAAGGTCGGCTTTATCTTTTGGACACTCAATAACAACTTCATCATGAACGTGAAAAACTATCTGATAACCGGCTTTTTCAAGATTTTCAATAGCTACAGCCAAACAATCACGCGCTATTGCTTGAACCAAATTTTCAACAAGTTTACCGCCATACGTTTCAAGTGTTGTCCATTGCTTGGTAGTTTGATTAACGCCCTGATATAAGATGACAGGTCTGCCCCATTGATTTTTATCAATTTCAGGGTGTGCATAATAAAGTTTTCTGCCGCTCGGAAGTTGAATTGTTAAAAAATCCAAATTATTTTCAATGTCAAATTCTCTTGTGAAAATTAAACCGTTTACGCCGGTCTGTTGTCCCGTTTGAATTGCTGATACTGCAGCGTTTTCAACTTTGTACCAAAGTTCAACAATACGTTTATTAGCTTGCCGCCACCTTGTAACGATGTCTTGCAAATCTTCTTCGGGTATTCCCATATCAAGTGCGCCCATTGCAATGAGTGCGCCAACGCCGCCTTGATAACCTAGTGCCAAAGTTGCGACTTTGCCGCGTTGCCTAAGTGCATATTCGGGATTACCTTTTTTAATTTTGTCAATCGGAACACCAAACATTTGACTTGCAGTAGCTTCATAAATCTTGCCGTGAGTTTTGAAAACTTCAAGTACCCAATTTTCTTGTGCAAGCCACGCTATTACCCGCGCCTCAATGCTTGAAAAATCAGCATCGACAAGTGTTTTAGCTTCGGCGGCTACAAATGAAGTTCTTATAAGCTGTGAAAGTGTATTCATTACTGAGCCATATAAAATATTAAGCTTATCGCCTTTGCCGCGCTTAACAATTTCTCTGGCAAGCGGCAACTGTTTAACGTCAATGTATGTTCTGGCTACGTTTTGAATTTGAATTAAACGCCCTGCCCATCGACCTGTTCGATTAGCTCCGTAAAATTGCAACAAACCTCTTACGCGTTTATCAGTACATACAGCAGTTTCGATAGCGTCATATTTTTTGGTGCTGGTTTTTCCGAGTTCTTGACGAATTTGCAATATTCTTTCAGCTGCTCCTGTAAGATTTTGTCGTTTGAGCATTTGAACAACCGTGTCTTTGCGTAAATCAGAAATTTTTTCGTCAATTTCCGTTTCAAGCCATTTTGAAAGTTGAGCTACACTATTTGGATTTTCTAAGCCGGTGATTTTAATTGCTTCATTTATAAGTTTTTCTCTGCTACTGTTGGCGATATTTAAAGCTCCGTGAACTAAATCCATATCTACCGCTACACCACGCGAATTTATTATTAAATCAGTTTCCCACTGTTTTTGAACGTCATCAGGTACGGGAAAATTGGAAAGTTTATGTTCAATTTCCATTTCGGTTACAACGTCACCAATGCAGTATTCCTTAAACAAATTCCACTTTTCAGGGTCGTGCTTGGGAAAATTTCGTGTTCTCCCGCCGTTGTTTTTTGTTGGAGTGCAAGGGATACTGAAATAGCGAATCAGCAACTTTCCTACCGCCAATTTTCTTTTGTCTTCAGGAAGTCCCAACGCTTTACCTGTAGCGTCCAATCCCGCTGTAAAACCGCAATACAAGCCGTGTAACATTGTGTCGCGCCATTGATTGACCGGCAAAAGTTCATTGCCTTTCAAATATCTTGATAAGCAATACCATTCAAAACTTGCGTTATAAGCGTGTTTAATATATTCAGGACTTTCAATCGCTTCTTGTAGCCATTTTGGAATTTTCTCGCCTTGTGCAAGGTCGATAATTTGAACTGGCGAATTGTCTACACTGTAAGCCATCAAAAGTATTTCAAAATCCGAACTTTGAACATATTTGTACATACCTGATTTTAAAATTGGTACGCTTGAAAACGTTTCAAGGTCAATGCTCAAATGTTTCATTCTTCTACGCTCCCAAAAAATCAGCTTGTAATTTATTTAAAAGATTAGGGTTGTCATGGATATTTCCCACTATTTGACAACGGTAATTTTCTAAATTTGATAGGGTCATAAGCATTAAGGTATTTTCAGCTACAAAACCGCCAATTCTTTCAAGCCATTTAATGTGATAGGGCGCGGCATTTAATTTCACAATGTCATCCTCATAAATTTCTTTGTTAGTTTCGTCATAAAAGCCGGTAAATTGTCCGACAGTTTCAGGTTTTACGCCAGTAAAAATAAATTTATCCGTAATGAATTTTTTATCTTCAGTGATTCCGCCGAATAGCCAATTACCGCTACTGTCTTTCCCTCTAAATTTAATTATTTTCATTTTCTCGCCTCCGTAACGTAATCTTTCCCATCTTCGTATATTTCTTTTATGCTTTTCATAGTGTGCGCGGTTGCTACATTCACGGCTACAATATTTTTGGTATTCCAAACGTGGATTAAATTTTTTACCACAAAATAAACATCTCATTGGTGTTTAATCCTCTCGCGTTCCTCTGCCTGTTTTGCGTCGTTCCAACGTGCTACCTTCCTAAAAAATACAATTTTGTTATCGTCAAGCTTTTTATCTTGACTTCTGCAAGTCGCCCTGCAGTTCAGCATATCTTTTCACGCTTTTTGCCGTGCGTGGCGCGGTCTCGTGGCGATATTATTTCAATCGCTATGCTCTGCCCCTGACTATTTCTAGCCTTTGGTTCGGGTTGTCTACTTGAGAGAAAACCGCCATCCGTCAAAAGGTAATTTTGTCGGCTTTCAGCAAATTTTCGTGAGTTTATCTGTTTACGCTTTTTTTAAATTCTTTACCGGCTTTGAAATATGGAATTTTATGAGCTTCAATAATAATAGGTTCGCCTGTACGAGGATTTTTTCCACTACGTTCTGAACGCTTTCTGGAAAGAAATGTGCCGAAATTTTTAATATTTATATTTTCGCCTTCGCTAACTTTTTGAACAATTATGCTAACTGCCTTATTAATAATTTTTTTAACATCATCAGTTTTAAAATTTTCCTCTTCAGCAATAATTTTGATTAAATCTGTCTTTGTAATCATTTAAATCCGCCTTTCTCAATCAATATTCAATTCAAATTTTGGATTGATAACTTTGAAACTTAATCTGCCGTCCACGAAATATCCTTGTAAATCTTCTACGTAAATATCTCTAATCGGACGAACTACAATGCCTTCGCGGTGTTGTTTAGGATTTAATTTACTTTTGCCCATCGAAAGTTTAAGTAATTTATCTTTGTCGGCAATTAAACGCCATTTTTCGTGAATTACAGGTACAACATCAAAGCCGTTCAATTTGAGATATAAGCACATGTCTACAGGATTAATAAATTTTTTAGTTACACTTGAACGCAGATTAAACATAAAAATTTTAAAGTTTTCGAGATTGTATTTATTACCTGCGATACCCGAACCAATAAGCTCACCTTGTAAAACAGTTCCGCGTGGAATGTTTTTTTACAATTCAGGGATATTCGCTGCTAACGCTCCGCGATAAAATATTTCTGATTCGTCAACAATTTATAACAGCGCGTTCAATTTTATCTGCGCCGGTTATGGGATTCAATTCACGAATTACTTTAACACTCGCAAGATGTCTCACGATTAATCCTCATTTCTCTTTAAAAATCTCGTTGATTCTGTTATAGGTATTCCGGCTTCAGTCGGAACGTAAATTACATCGCTTTTCGATTCGCGCAGGGCTTCAATCCAAAGATAATGAATGTAAGCGTCATTATTCTGCAAGCTGTCGCCAATAATTTTGTTGGCTTGTGCTATGCCTTGCGCTCTGATAACTTCGGCGTTCGCAAGTGACATAGCAGATTCTTCTTTAGCTCTAGCTTCTTGAATTGCAATTTGTCGATTCTGTTCAGCTTTTGCAAGTTCTGCTTCGCCTTCTTTACTTTGTTGCCATACCTTGTATTGCGGTAAACCTACCGGTAACAAAATTGTCAGTGCAAAACAAACAGCCGCAATAAAAGCACTCAATTTAGATAAATTTCGGTAAAAATCTTTGTTTTCAAGATTTGGATTTTTAGCTCTGTTTGAAAAAATTACGCCTAAAAATGTTACGGCTATTCCAACAATGAAGACAATAGCCGAAATAATTACCATAAAATTTTCCTCCCGTAAAAAGCCCCGCAATCACAGCCAATAGTGACTGCGGGACTTGGATATTTTCAGTTAATTAAAACGGCTGCCCTGTTAATGGATTGATACCGTTATCAGATTGACTGCTTGGAATTTGTCCAATCCCCGCAAAATCTGACGCTGCCGAAACACTTCCTGCTAACGGTTCGCCTTCGCGTGTCTTCATTACGTTTCCAAGACCACAGCCAATACCGCGTTTACCTGCGCGATTGTAAGCAAAGAAATTGATAGTTACACGAGCATACATTCCGCTATAAATATCTTGCGGCAAAAGTTCCGTCATAATATCGCTTTGATGTACGACCTGCGGCTTATTCTTTGAACTTGCCGTAAGTACCCAACAGCCCTTGCACTCATCGCCATAAGGTGTACCGTTTTCTCTAACACCGTCGCCATCATGAATAGGAATAGGCATAACCGGCGGTCGAACACCGCCCCAAGATTTACTTACTGCTTCAGTTGCAGCGGCGTTAATGCTTGAGTCAATATTTTCTTTTACGGATTTGTCTGACTTTGGTATTAGCAATGTAACGGAATATTTTGGCTGACCATTCGGGTCATTCAAATTTGCTTTTGGAGTAACGAGATTTACATATGAAAGTCTTACTTCGCCTGTTAAAACTCTTGTCGGGTTATTGTTATACATAATTATTTCCTCCTAAATCACTTAACACTTCTAATTTTTTACCACTGCCGCAAAATCAGCGACTGCACCATTAAACACGGGTCTTTTATCATCGAAATTTGCGAGTGTCGGCTTGCCTTGTGGCTTGAAAACATATTCGCCAACCAACTCTGTAAATTTTGCCGCGCCGAGCATTTTCTCAAGTTGTGCCAAACTTTTCGGAACACTATCATAAATTGCCGCGCGTTCAATGCCGGAGTTTTGCAAAGTTTCCAACGCCTCATCTTGATTTGTCCAAGCACGAGTACTTCTACCTTCGACAACTTTATATCCGGGTATTTCAACACCGCTCAATAATTTCTCTAAGGCGGTAGGCTTCATACCAATCAACAAGTATCTCTCCTTTTTTTAGTGCTACGCCCATTTGTTCAGGCGTTAATATATCAGTGTTGCCTTCGACTACAATTTCTTTGAAATCGTCAAATGCACTCACTTGATTATCTGATTGTGCTTTACAAATTCCGTTGGCTTTACAGAATTTGCACCATGTTCCTGCTTTATATTCGCCAATACCCATAAACGCCGCTTGCGCTTTTTGTTTAACGACTTCGCCCCACTTCATAAGGTCTTCTTTGGAACATTCCCACGTTTCATAACTGCCAATACGCGGTTGGTCAATACATACGCTAATTTTTTCTATAGCATTGCCAAATATTGGTTGATAAAGTTTCAATGCTCCCAGTGCGTATAACATCATTTGAGGATTTTCTTTAGCTGAAACAGGTACACCTTTACCGTGTTTATAATCGGTAATAACCAGCGTATTGTCACCAAACATAATGCAGTCACAGCGTCCAAACGCTTCGGGCGCGTAATCAGATATGTCAACTTTCACTTCAAAAGCAATGTGCGGTTCATTTTTAAAGCACATTGCTTTTTCTTTAAGATGACCGACATAAGTTTCTGCCGTCTGAATCATTTCATCATTCCACAGCTCGTGAGTTTTCAGCTTTTTTATAGCACGATTAAATTCAGCTGTTTTCATTGGAGTGAAATATTTTTTAGCCGTAATTTCACAGACACTGTGTGCAAGAGTTCCTTCCTCCGCGTATGAACTTGTTTTATCCGGCAATGTTGCCTCAAGTCTCGGAGATAATGGACAATTCAGCCATCTGTGTGCGCTGGAAGGCGAAAGTAATGCATGATTACTCATAATTTTGCTCCCAATTTTTTCATTTCTTCAGCGAAGGTGTTAATTTGTTCCGGCTTTAAATTTACGACAGCTTGGATACCAAAAGACTTTAAAAGCTGAATCAATTCATTGGCTTTCCCATCGTCCATTAATTTTGCACCTTCTTCCATAATTTGGTTTACTGTATACTTTGGCATTTTAACGTTTGATGTATCCTCAACACTAGACGATGTGTCAATGATTTCAGATACCACGTCAATGTTTACCTTATCCTTATTTATTGCTTTAGCAAGATTATTAATTGCATTAACAATTTGTGGAGCTTCGACAATAACTCGAATTTCTAATAACATTTTTCTTCCTCCATATCATTATAAGTCACGCAAATCATTTGCTTAATTTGCCAATAATCTTAAGGAGGCTGTAAAAACAATGATTTCACAAGAACAGATTGGCTTGTTTGATACGACAATGTTGCTCCGCAGCAACATTCGTCAAGCAATCGAAGACTACGGAGCGCATACTGACGCTGTGAGCGTACTGAATGACGTTTCAGAAGAGTTTATTAATCAGTTGGCTGAAGACGCAACCGAGTCGAAAAAAGATTTGCGTGAATTGCTCCGTAAATCTCCCGCTTGGGACGAAAATCTTCAAGCTGTCATTATCAATGGTACGAAAACGCACGACCCCGATTATTCTCGCGTGTATCGTTTGGGAATGGAAATCTTTTCACCGTGGCTTGATGAGCATATGTCTTACAACTGCCGCGAATTGGTAACAAATGCGATTAACTATTTTTCAGAACCAAACGCATGTGAGTACGATTCAGCCAGTTATATCGCCGCGATTAAAGAACTTGCGCCGAAAGCTTACAGAGCGAATCGTAAGAAAAGCCGCATTTTTAAAGCTATGTGCGATACGCTGGGTATTACGAACGAAACGGCAGGGAGTAATTTTTCAAGACTTTTTGCACAGTTTGCTGATGAGTTGTCGGGCAAGAAGCTCGATTTTAAACTTTTCCTTTCGATTAATCCGGCACATTTTATAACGATGTCGAATCCGAAATGGGATAATCGCGGAGAAATGTTGACTAGCTGTCACAGTTTTAATCGCACAGATTATGAGTACAACAACGGTTGTGCCGGTTACGCAAGAGATGATGTAACGATGATAGCTTTTACGGTTGATAATCCTGATGACCTCGAACTTTTGAACAATCGTAAAACTACGCGGCAGTTGTTTATGTACAAAGTCGGAAACGGTTTACTTCTTCAAAGTCGAATGTATAACAGTAGCGGCGGAGTACATGGAACATCAAGTATTACGCCGCTGTACCGTGATTTGGTACAAAGAGAGTTGTCAGAACTTGAAGGCGTACCGAATCGCTGGAAGACTTATACCTACTGCAAAGATATGCCTGATAATATTTATATTGGTACAAATTGTGGCTTTGGTGGTTACGCTGATTGGATACACAGCAATTTTGACGCCAAAGTTAGTATCAGATTAGACCATATCGACGATTGTAAAAATTTTGATGTTGGCAATTCCGGTTTGTGTATCAAATGTGGTGATGAAACTTCAAAGGGGCTTTATTGCAGAAATTGTGGCGAAAGTTATGAGTGCGAGTGTTGCGGTGAGCATTTCGACGAAGACGATTTATATTTGGTTCATGACAGTTACGGCAATGAAATTCAAGTTTGCGGCGATTGTCGTGACGCTAACTATACTTATTGTTCACACTGTGAAGGTTACTATCCTGATAACACAATGACGCGCATAAACGGAGATTATATCTGTCAGCAGTGTTTGGAAGATGATTATAGTACGTGCAACGATTGCGGCGATGTACACCTTACAGAAGATATGCATTGCGTTTTGAACGAAAATGGAAATGAAGTTTGGGTTTGTGATGATTGCTACGATAATTACGATATTTGCAATGATTGCGGCAATACTGTGCATGTAAATTCATTAGTTACTGTTCATAGCCGTAACGGACATGAAATTCAAGTTTGCGAAGAGTGCTGTAACGACCACTATGAATATTGCGATGTTTGCGGCGAATATTATCACGAAAGTGTAATGGAAAATAGTCTTTGCCCACGTTGCAGAGCTGAAGATAACGACGCTGAAGAAATGGCGTAAAAAATACAGGCTGGACTTGCAGGGCAAGTTCCCTGTAAGTCTTTTGCCTGATAATGGAGGGATTTAAATGAAAGTATTGGAACAGTTTTTAAAGCCAACTCAAAGACAACTTTTCAAAATGCTTTGCAAAATGTTTGAAGGCAAAACTTTGACAAGCGACAAGCATTTTATTCTGGTAAAAGGCGAAGTACCCGTAATGTTGTTGGCACATTTGGACACGGTACATAAAGAGCCAGTACGCGATATTTGCAAAAGCAAAGACAGAAATATTTTAATGTCGCCTCAAGGTATAGGCGGCGACGACAGGTGCGGAGTTTACGCAATCGTTAATGCTTATGAATTGTCTTTACAAAAGCCGTGGTTACTTTTTCTTTGCGATGAAGAAATTGGCGGAATTGGTGCGAATTTCTTTTGTGACGTACATAAAGAAGGCAGTTTACCTGAAGGCGTAGACAATTTGAAATGTTTAATTGAAATTGACCGCAGAGGCGCAAATGACGCCGTTTATTATGACTGTTGCAATACTGATTTTGAAAAATACATTACAAGCAAAGGTTTTAAAACGGCTTACGGTTCATTCAGCGATATTTCTGTAATTGCGCCTGAACTTAAAACAGCGGCGGTTAATTTGTCGAGCGGCTACTACAACGCGCACACAACTTCTGAATACATTAACAGAAATGAAATTGACGCGGTAATTAACAAAGTTGTAGAAATTGTTTCAGACGCGGCTAAAAAAGATTTTCCAAAGTATGAGTACATTGAAATTGTACATAAATTTTATGATGACCGTTGGTATAAATCGCAAAATGGATTTCTAAGTTATGATAAATATGTTTATAAAGTTAATTCGAGTACTACAAAAAAAATTGAAGAATCTGAAGAAGTAGTAACGCCAAAAAAGTTACCTGAAGAGTATGAGGAACTTTATGAGGAATTGGTTGTTGAATACGGCTACGATGTTGAAGAGCTTGAATATCTTAGAGAAAGTTACATATGACAAGCACAAAAGAATGTTGTTTATGTCAATGTTTACGGAATTGGTTGAAGAATTGCAAAGTTATTGTCCGAGTAAAGAATCGGTACATTTAACTGATGTACTCGGCGAATTATTCCACGAACTTAACTTTAATGACGCTTGGAAAGGACAATTTTTTACTCCGCAGTGTGTTTGTGATTTGATGAGCGAAATTACGATAGGCAATGGAGAAAGTTATAAAAAGATTATTGCTGAAAAAAGATATTTCACTGTTAATGAGCCGTGTTGCGGCGGCGGAGCAATGATTTATGGGCTGGCTAATACTATGAATAAAATCGGCTTAAATTACAACAAAGAAGTTTTGGTTTTTGCAAGTGACATTGATGAGCGTTGCATTTTTATGACGTACATTCAATGCAGTCTTTACGGCATACCGGCAATAATTCAACAGAAAAATTCTTTGAGTAATGAATATTTGAGTCCGCCGTGGTTTACGCCACTTTTTCACCTGTATAACTGGCGTTTGAGCGATTTACGGAAAGAAGGTACAGCCAATGGATAAAATTTTGCTTACTCGTGACGACAGACTGATGTTGCGTGATTGGTATGATAAAAACACAAGTCTTGTTGCAAAGTATCCTTGCCCTTTAAAAAATATAAAAATTGAAGGAATTTTAAAAGACGTTTCCGCAAAATTTTTCCGTGATGGTAACGATTTAAAAATTTATATTGCTGAAGACGGTGAAAAAAGTTTTCGTGCAGATTTGATTTTTGATGGTTCAAATGGAAATATTATTCTGAAAAAACATAAAATCTATAAATTGCAAAAGGAAAGTGCTTAAAATGAAAATCAGTATTGAAGAAAAAAAGATTGAGGCTATTGAGCGCATGAAATTGCTTGAAATTTATCCTGAAACAATTCGTCAGTTTGCCGAAGAAGGTTATGTGAGTATCAGTGAACCGCCGTTTGGTGCTTTTTTCTGGGCGGAAGATGAAAGCCTCAAACTTATCAAATCATTTGAGAAACGTTTTGATTCTTTGGTTTACTTGGTAATTCGCAGTTATACGGATTTTGGCAAGTTGGATAACTATCTTTTCGTAAGTTCACAATTATGACATTCCGGAATTTTCGGAGTTTGGCACAATCGGATTTAAGCCTACTTTGGCTGCAGGATTGGTAAGGGTGTGGTAAATATGAAGTATAAAATTTCTATCAGCAAGATTGAATATGGCGAAGTTGAAATTGAAGCCGATTCAGAAGAAGAAGTTATTAACGAGGCTTATAAAATTGCCGCGCCGTACAGCTACAACGGCGATGATATTTACTGGTACGACAATGAAATCAGCGACGTAAGCATTGAGAAAAATTAAAATGGAGGTTGATAAAATGAGTTATAACGGCAAGAAAATTATTCGCGCTCTCGGATATATCAAAGGCAGTATTAACATTATCATTTTGCAATATGAAGACCGCACATTTGAAGTTGTAAAAAATTAAATTAACCGCCTTGCCGGTGGGCGTCGTACACTGGCTCTCTTGGAGGTGAAAGTAATGCCGTTTGAGATTGAAAAGAAATTGATACAGCTTGAATATCTTTGCGACGCGTGGCGTGAAATTTATGAATATGACGCCGACGCTTTGGAAGTTGCACAAGAACAAATTGATAAGGCGATAATTTCAATTACTCAAGAAATGGTAGGTAGGAAAATTGGAATTGAGGTTACGATTGACGCTGCAAAGTATGAGGATTTGAAAGTTTTGGCGGCAAAAGACGGCGTATCAGTTAAAAATTTGCTTTTATCAGAAATTGAGGTGTTGGAAAATGTGGATAAAGACGCCGAACGGCAACCTGTTTAATCCAGAAACCGGCGTGACAATCTGTTTAGTGAATATGTACAATCCAAAATGCCCTGCGGCGTTGGATGTGAACGACGTTACGGTAGAAACTTTTGAAACGGAGCTTGCAGTAATAGCGGTATCGTTATTTTTGTGTAGTTTCTATGTAGGAGATTTTTTGTATGACATTATCGCAGAAAATGTGCAGGTGCAGATTGAGGAGAATCAAAATGTTGCAGATGACTAAAGAAGAAAGGGACAAGTTTTATGATAAGTTGTTTCAGACTCAAAAAAGAGTGAGAACGGTAGAAAAAGAAATTTACAAATATGAGCGTATCATAGAAGGTTATAAATATCATTTAAAGTTTGAACGTGAAATTTGTACAGGTAATTTGTTCATAATCCCATATGAAATACAAAAAGAATATTACGATGTTATGAAAAAATTGCCGAAGTATTAAAGGTTGCAAACGCGGTTATATCTAGAGGAGAATCAAAATGAGAGAAATTAAATTTCGTGCAAAAGCCAAAAGCGATGGTAGATTTATTTGCGGTGATTTATCGTATTGTTTCGGAGAAGCTTATATAAACTCTGAGATGATTTATTATGATAGCATTTCACAGTTTTGCGGTTATGATTCAGAAGGCAATGAAATTTATGAAGGCGATGAAGTCATAGCGCACGATAAAATTTATACGGTAGAATTAAAACCGAAATATGGCTTGTTCAATGATTTAAAATTCTGTGTAAAGAAGTAGGAGTGTTTTAAAATGCGTAAGATTAAATTTTGCGGAATTGACATCTCGACAAAAGAAAAAATCTACAGCGAAAGTATTAAATTTGATGAAAAATCGAACGGAGAAAAAATTTGTTGGTTAAGAGATAAATTTTATAATTGGATTGAAATTAATTTGGAGAGTGTCAGACAATTTATCGGCGCATACGACTGTAATGGCGTTGAAGTTTATGAAAGTGATATTGTTGAATTTGAGGGCGAACATAAATTTATTGTAAAGTGGGACGATAACGAAAACCGTTTTGTAATGTTTCGGCTTGATGGCAAAAAGTCGCCGGTACAGTTTCACGGAGAGGGTTATAAGAAATTAAAGGTTGTCGGCAATATTTTTGACAATGTAGAATGGCTGAATCAAGGTGATGTAAATTAAAAAGAATACCAATTAAATTTCGTGCCAAATCCTGTGAAACGGGTGAATATATTTATTCAAATCAAGTTTGGCAATATGAAAAGAATTTATCGCAGGGACAAATGAATGGCGAAGAAGTTTACAATATTAATCAGCTTATCGGATATGATTGCAACGGAAATGAAATCTATGAAGGCGATAAGCTGATGAGCGCAGGAAATGTTGAGTTTGTCGCCGAATTATGGGCGATGGGAGTTAATGCTTTGGACGCAGACGCTTTAGAAGGTGGAATGTTTAAGTTTAAAATTGAAAAATAACATAAAATTAACTTGATTGGCTATAGGCAAATTCAGCTGGTTATCAATTACGCTTGCTCCGAGCGACACTAAAAAATTTTAAAATAAAGTTTATAAAATAAAAAGCCCGTCCGTCCAACGGGTTTTTTTACGTCCAAAAATAATTGAAACTGAAAAATCCCTGCCGCGTTTGACAGGGATTTTTTTTATTTGAGGATTGAAATATTTTTTACAAATTGCTTTTCATTTCAAAATATTTTTTGGTAAAGTACGGCGCGTTTTGAGATTCAACGAAAGAACCGAACGGGCGCGAACTTACAGCTAAAATTGGCGGGGCTTGAATACGTTTTGCAACGGCTATTCCTTGATATTGACGCCACCATTTTTCTAAATCTGCGATAAAATCTGCAGGCGTCGAAAAATATTTTTCTGTCAATCCTGCGCTACAGCCAATTTCTGTTTCAAGTTTTTTATCAATGTACAATTTTAAAATATCTTCCGGCGTCAAAAGTTTTTCCACAAATGCACGGAACAAATAATCATGATAATCATAGTGCAAAGGATCGCCTTTGCCTTCATCGACGTTTTGCGCGTTGGAAAGCTCGGCACTCGGAACAATGTCAATTATTCCTTGCGGTATGACTTCTTGAAAATAAATATTGTTGTTCAAATAGTTAGCCAACTCGTAAACTTGAAATTTCCATAAATCAGCCGTTGCGGACAAAACGCCCGCGCAGTCTCCGTACATTGTAGCATAACCAATAGTAGATTCAGCTTTGTTTGCGTTGCAGGTAAAGCCGCCGCCAACTGCCGCCGCTATAGTTGCTAAAATTCTGCCGCTTCTGTCACGGGCTTGCAAATTTTCTCTAACAAAGCCGGAAAGTTTTATTTCTTCAGTGGAATTATCTTTCAAAAAAGTTACCGGCGTTGTTTCCAACTGATTAACCGTCGAATCAACCGAATTTTGAATTGGAACGACAGCATATTTGCAGCCCAAATTTTTTGCAAGTTGTTCACTCAAACTGCGCGTAGTTGCCGAATTGAAAACGCTGGGCATATTTACCAAATAAATATTTTCCGCGCCGAGAATCTTTGTATAAAGTGCCGCGCCAACTGCCGAATCAATTCCGCCAGAAATTCCAATTACAATTTTTGACATATGAATTTGCTGTAAAAATTTATCGACGCCAAATTTTAAAGCGCGGTAAATCTGCGCGATAGATTTTTCATTGTAAGAATCAAGCGCGGGAAGTTGCTCAATTTTTGTATCGGTAATTGTCTCAAAAATTTCTTCAAACGGTTTCAGGCGTTTTACGACTTCGCCGCGTGAATTATAAATTGTACTGCAACCGTCAAAAGTGTAAATCGTTTTGCCGTTGTTTTGAATACCAACCGAATTAACATAAATCAGCGGAAGTTTTTTTTCGACGGCAAGCGCGGAATTAACTTTGTCACGTTCAAAAATTCTGTCAGTTATAAAATTTGAGGCGGCAATTTTTATTTGGCAGTTAAAAAATTCTTCGCCGTTAATCAGTTTCCCGTCTTTGGCAGTAAAAATTTTGTCTTCACTACCGAAAACCACCGCAATATTTGAACTTGCCGAAATTATTTCCTGAATAAATTCTCCACATTCGCGCAGGAGTGCCGGTTGTTTTGCGAAATAGACGCCGGAAATTGTAGCCGCCGGAAAAATTACCGCGTCGCAATTTTGATTTTTTGCAACTTCGACGAATTTTAAAATTTTCGCCGCGTTTAATTCGGGCTGCCCTGCAACTATTTCAATTTGTGCCAAGCCTATTTTCAATTAACATTCCTCCAATTAAATTAATCGTCAATCAGATTAAAAATTTTTTCAAGCTGCGAATTTTCCAAAGTCTTCAAGTGCGAAATTTCGTTTCTTGCCGAATAAGCCAACTCCAAAATTTCCCACTCTTCATAAGAAAAAATTTTATCGCCGCCGCCGTAGTAATGCAAGTGCCTCAATTCCATATCCCACGCATTGTCCAAAGTTTTTCCAAATTCATCGGTCTTTGGCAGAATCTTTTTCAGATGTAAAAAATTTTTTTCGATTAATTGACTGCGAATTTGTTCCAGCGCGGGTAATAAAAATTGCGTTTGACATTCCCAAACTGCGCGATTATAAATTTTTTCGTCAAACTTTGGCGCAACCGTCCGCACAAATTCTAAACCGTGCGTGTATAATTCGACTTTCGCTAAATTTTTTGCCATTGTTGAAGATTGTTTTGAAAGTTTCGCCGCCAAAGTTGAAGTGTAAAGTTTTTGTTTCGGCGTCAACCTTGCGCCTTCAAGTAAGTTTATTGCGAAAAATTGCACGTCATACGGCGTTAAAAAATCTGAAAGACGCGTCAAACTCGGCGGCGGATTATTTTCAGTTGTAATAAAAATCAGTGCGCCGCCCGTTACGGAATTTTTTTTGTTAAAGTCCGTGACTGCCGAAACTAACCACTTAACTTTATTTTTCAGCCGGATAATTATTGCGTACCCGAAAAGCGAATTTTGCAACGCCAAATCTTCCATTGGCGAATCTGTTGTAAAATCGCGCAGGAAGTTTGGCGCAAATTTAGCCGTCAACGCGTCAACAAAATCTTCCATGTCACTTTTTCCGTTATAGTCGAACGTTTCAACAATCAAAGAAACGTATTTGCGCTGAATTTTTTCAGTAAGCATTTGTATAAATCCGGCTTCGTCTTCTTTTGGAAGATGCGCGGCGGTTGCGCAATGTTTATCTACCGCCTCCATAATCGCACCGGTAAATCTGCGCGAACTTGGAACAGTGCGCCACCATAAATCTAATTCATCATAATCTAAAATTTCCAATAGAAAAGCTCCTTTCCGCTTTCTAGTCTTTGTTCAAGCCGTATGAATCAAGCTTTTCTGTAACTTCGTTTTCAGTTCCCATCATATGCCAAAAAGCGTAGCGGTTAAACTCAAATTTGCCGTCAACGCGGCGCAAAAGATTTAAAGCAACCATTTCATCAAGCAAGCTCAAAAGTTCAGCGTCGGTAAGTTTTATAATTTTGTCCACGCCGCACATCAAGCAAATATTGCGAATTTCGGTAACGTCCACACCAACGGGGCGGTTATGTTCGTAGTAAATTAACGCCACTGCCAACGCCAAAATTTCATAATAATTATCGTCGTCCAAGTGCAAAGTAATTTGAAACTTTTGATCAATTTCTTCTTGAAAATCGCGGTTGCCGAGCATATTTTTTAAATAGTCGTCGTCAAGCGTGTAAGGCGGATTTTTCGTAACGTCAAAATTTTGTTTTACATAGTTACTGCCGACCGCGTCAACCAACATTTTGCAATAATATTGAATGGAGCCGGGATAATAATTTGTACGGCTGAAAATCGCACTAAGTAAACTATCAGAGGCAACTTTAAAGCCCAAATAACTCATCGGCTTTACCAAAAGTTCCATTGCGTCCGCCGGTTTAAATGGCAAAACTGAAATATGATTCAGGTTGCCAAAACTGGAATTTTGCTCAAATCTGATAACTTTGTGCAAGCCCGCAAGTACAAATTTAAATTGTCCGCTGAACGCTACCAAAAGTTCGCGCAGAATGTCAATCGCCGTTTCAGAATCTTTACTGCTCAAAAATGTATCGCTTTCATCAAGCAAAAGTAAAAGCTTTTTCGGCTTGTAAACGCCGCGCAGTTGTCCGTCCAAAAGTTTGTGCATTTCAAATGAAAAACTGTTCCAGCTGTCAACTTCGCCCAAAAGTTTTGCCGTCTGCAATTCGTAAACGATTTTTTTCAAAGTCTGTTCGCTGTCAAGATTTTTTAAATCAATGAAAAATGCAAAATTCAACTGCGCGGGATTATTTTCAAGATTTTTAACTTGACGAAGGAGCGCGGATTTACCCAACTGCCGCCCGCCGTAAACGAAAACCGGGCCCTGCATATCACGAATTTGATCCAATTCCTCACTGCGCCCAATGAACATTTCCGGCGCAATAACGCCGCCTTGAGTGTACGGCTGAACACGTGCGAAAGGTAACGCCGCTTGCAACATTTTTTTACCGCGTTGAGCGTCATCAAAACGCGTCAAGTACAACGCCATAACTTTATCAATCACAATAATATTTTTCAAATTTGCGTTGAGTTTAATCGACTTGGCAAGGTTGCGGCGTTGCGGCAAAGTCATTACATTGTTGAAAAGTACAATCGTACCGCGCGGGCAAGTCATATCGCTTAAAACCTGTGCGATATTGTCAAAAGTTCTATTCGCACTAAGATAAATAATCTCCAGACCTTTGGAATAAATTTCCGTACCGAAAACCGAAAATGGATGGGGATAACTGTCACGGAATTTAAACGGCTCGGAAAAATTCACGGTATAAGATTTTGCGTTGTTTTCGTTGACATTTTGCGCGGAAATTTTGCCGCCGCTGTAGCCCAAATGTTCCAAAATTAAAATAATCGCAGATTCAATGGCGGGATTCTGTCCGCTGTTAATTTCTTTCCAGCCGCGTACAAAGTCCAACGCGTTTTGAGTTTCACGATTGACGCGGTTGCTATTGATGTGAAGACGCTGTTTAAATGCGCCTTCAACCGAGCCGTTAGCCGCTCCAATAGCACGGTACAAAACTTCATGTTCCGCCAAAAATTCTTCCAGTGTCGTCAAATTTGAGTCGGTAACGTCCAATTCTGTCAACAAGTTGCCGCCTTCCGTTTCAAGGCGATTCATATAATCTTCGGCTACTGTCAAATTCATTAAATCAATTTGGCGGCGCACATTCGCAAGAATAGGATAGCGCGTTGCCAAAGTTTCGCCGTCTTCAAGATTTTTTTCAAGCTTTTCTTCAAGTTCAATCAAACGCTTTTTAAGTGCGTTTCTCTGCGGTATGGAAGTTTTATTAATTGAAGTGTTGCAGGCGTTTACAAAGCGTTGAAAAATTCCGGCGTTTTTGGTTTCAGTGAAATGTTTCTTCGCGGCGACGATTGCATTAATATAGGCGTCAATTTTTTCTTGGTCGGTAATTCTTGAATAATTTCTGGCAAGTTCAAGGTCATTCAAAAAGCCGCTGTAAATGCGTTCAATTTGTTTATCTACTTGGCGTTCAATCGCCGTAATTTTGCGCCTCATATCTTCATCAGAAACGCCCAAATTGAAATTTTTTTGCAAATCCTGCAAAATTCCGCAGTCATAATTTTTAAGCGCAGATTCGTGAGCGCGTTTCAAATTTTCGCGTAAAGTTTTATCCTTTAAATCTGATTCAAATGCAAAAAATCTGTCCTTGAGTGAAAAATCAGGTACGCCGAAATTTTCTGTAACGGGGAAATTATTTGCAAGCTCGATATAATTTGCGCCTAACAGACAATCTTTGTAACTGAAATTGATAACTTCGCCTTTGAGTTTTTTAGCCAAATTATTTGCAAATTCTCTGAAGACGTAGACGCCCAAATTTCCGCGCTTTTCGACGCGTGCAATTTGTTTTTGTAATTCAGATAAAATTTCCAACGCTTTATCGGTGGGCGCATTGCTCAAGTTGCCGCTGCCGGTAGTCTCCAAAATTTTTTTTGCGTGGACGTAATTTGTCAGCGCGGTAAAAACTTTTTTCAAAACTTTTGTAACGCGCGTTCGATTAGGACCAATAAATTTTTCGTGTGTGCCGTGCGAAAGTTGCACAACCGGATTATCCCAAATGTAGTCAAGAAAATCTTCAATTTTTTCAGTGGAAAAAGTTTCCTCGTCGATTTTCGCACCTTTGGCGTTGAGAATTTCGCGCAGATTTTTATCAGCGTACTTTTGGCAAAAATCTAAAATTTCAGCGTCAGAAAAATTTTCGACGTTCAAATATTTTCTTGCCAATCCATTATTTTTAAAAAGCTGCTGAATGACATCACGGACGCGGCGATGATTTACATCTGAACGCAAAACGCTGTCAACAATATTTTCAACTTCCTTAATCTTTGACAAAGCGGTTTTAAAATTGTCTTCGCTGTTATCGCCAACTTCAGAAAGTGAATCTGCAAAGGCGCGGTGCGTCTTATCTGTAAAATTATTGAACAGGCTGATTAAAATTTTTGCGGCGGGGCAAGCCTTCAGCGCGGTATTAGATTTATCGTCGTTAATTTGGTTCCAAAGTTTTTGAATTTGATAACTTGTAGGATTGGGCGGGGCGAAAAAATTTTTAATCGTGGCGGCAAGGTTCAAATAATCAAACGTGTTGCCAATATTCGCCTTTGGAATTTCAGTGCCGCCCGTCCAAAAACTGAACGTGTCAAAACTCTGCAACGTCATTTCAGTAATTGGATCGTCAAGAATAAAGCCAATTTCCTTTGTAAGATATTCCGCCCAAATTTCATCTGCAGAAAAATAATCGTCCAGCGCGTGCAATGCCAACATACCACGCGAAATTTCGCCAACTTTGAAAAGATTTGTAACGCCGCTCAAAATGTCAACTTTAATTAAATCGTCTTCAGATGTTTTTTCGGACGGCTCAAATTTTTCAGGTTCAGAAATAATTTCGACGGTGGGAATTTTCGGCGGCTCTTCAACTTCAATTTCTTCAACGGGCTCAATTTCAATTTCTTCAACAGGCTCCGGCTCAACTTCAACTTCAGCTTCAAAATTTTCATTCGTGGCGACAGTTTCAAAAGTTTCTGTAAAAGTTTTCGGCTCTTCTTTAGGAGTTTTATTTATTGAAGACGGTTTATAAAAAGGCTCCGGCGTTTCCGTCGGCGGAATAAGAAAATTTTTAAAGTCGCTCCAAAAATCGAAGTCAACTTCTTCGCCGTCCATATCAAAAAGCCCGTTCAATGTCATCATAAAAAACGGCACATTTTTAAATTTAACCGTGTCGAACATTTTCAGCCATTGCAAGTCTTCAGCGTCCATTGCGAAAATAAAAACCGCGCGTAAGTCAGTATCAATGTGCTTTTCGACAATCATTTTAAATTGTGCGATGAAAGTTGCCCAATCGTCGCCAAGTAAAATCAGTGAGAAAAATAAAACCAAATTGCCTTTAAATTCGGCGCGGACAACCGGTATAATCGGCAAATAGGAAAAATTAATTTTTTGATGATCTTTGATACGCGGCTCAATTATCAGCATAACCGAAATTTGCAAAGCGGCTGTCATTGTGTCGAAATAATTTAAAGTATTGGTTGAAGGCGTGGCGTGCGTAAAGCAACGAATACACAAATCTAAACCAAAATCATTGAGAAAATAAAATTCGTAGCCGCGCCAATGAATTTTATCGACAATCCCCCAACTGAAAAGTTTTTCAAAAAGGCGCGGTACAAGTGCAATGAGTCTCTTTGAAATTTTGCCGGACACAAATAAATCTTTTGAATCGTCTACAAAAAAAATTCTCGTCTTAATGAGCATTTTAAAAAGCGGGAGCGGGTCTACCGCGTCAAAAAGCTGATGAATTTTGTTATTGAAAGATTTAATTGCAATTTGTTTTTTGGAACTGGTTTTTTCAATGGAAAAATTTTGCGGATTCGTTGAAACAAGGCTTAAATTTGGTTGAGGTTTAAGCTTGTTGAATTTTACAATTACAGCATTAACTCGCGGCTTCGTAGGAATAAACGACGGTTTTTTTTCAGTTTCGACAATCGGAATTTCTTCAACTTGAGCTTCAATTTTTGGAAAGTGAACAAGTTTTGAAGTCAATACCATTGCAATTAGCGGGTTATCTGGAAAAGAATTTGTGACGCTGATAAAATCTGAAGGCGAAAAACTTTGCGCGTTGTCGATAATGTTTGCAAGAAAAACAAATCTTTCAGCCATTTTGTAAAATTGGTTAGAATCCAACTTGCCGGATTTATTTCTCAAATGTTCGGCTTGCAGTTTAACTTTTTTAACGGCGTCGCAAATTGCGGGTTCATCTGAATCAACTACCAAAGTTTCAATTCGCGTTAGAGTAGAATTAATTTCTTCGCGTTTAGAATTTTGTTTAAGTTGTGAAAGATTTTTGTCAATTTGTTCAAGTTTTTTAGTGGCAACAGATTTTTTAAGTTGTTCGACGGCTGATAATTGTTGTTGAGCATCCAATATTTTTTTCAACAGCTGATGAACTTCTTCAGAATCTGCATCAATGAAAAAACCTTGCTCAATCGAATTGGCAATATCAGCCAAAATTGGGCGAAGTTGCCGCCGTGAATTGTTCATTTGCAAAAATAAATTTCGCAAATTATCAAGGACTTCCAAGCTTAGATTTTCCATTAACAATCCCTCCTCAAAATAAATAATACAAAGATATTTGACGCCAAAATAAAAAAATCCTGCCGCCGAAATTTGCCTAAACTTGCGTAAAATTATTTTTGAGTATATACTAGTAATGGTATTCAAAAAAATAATAGGAGGTACTTTTTATGAGAAAACCGGTAGTTTTCGACGACGACGAAGAATTGTATATCCCCGAAATTGAAGACGTGGATGAAGATATTGATATTCACGGGCAATACCCGCGCTCTAACGCCGGAATTGCGCTCGGTTGGTCGCCTTTGGAACAGCAAATGTTTGATATGTTGCTTTTAAATCGTTTCGCGCAGTACGACAGAGAAATTTTAGACGAATCAGTTAAAACCGTGTTGCATTTGGTAAAAACTTTCCAGCCGCATGAAATTGGGCGCATTTGTTCAGTTGCAATGATGTCATTTCAACTTTCAGCAACCGAAGATAAAAACTTTGAGGAAGAATGTCAAAAATATATGGCTTATATCAGAAAACACCCTGAAGACGCTGAAGAAATTAGATAGAGGTGAATTTTTTTAAGATGATACTGGTTACAGGAATTACCGGACAGCTCGGCTACGACGTTGTTAAAGAGTTGGAGCGTCGCGGTGAAGATTTTATCGGTACAACACGCAAAGAAATTGATTTAAGCGATCCCGAAAGTGCAAAAAATTTTATCCTTGAGAAAAAGCCGGACGCCGTGATACATTGCGCGGCTTATACGGCAGTTGACAAAGCCGAAGACGAAGCCGAACTTGCTTTAACAGTTAATGGACTTTCCACGCGCAAAATTGCCGAAGCCTGCAAAGAAATTGGCGCGAAAATGCTTTACATTAGTACAGATTATGTTTTTGGCGGCGACGGCGAAACGCCTTACGAAATTTCAGATGAAAAAGCTCCGCAAAACATTTACGGCAAAAGTAAACTTTTGGGCGAAGATTCTGTTATTGCACTGTTGAGAAATTATTTTATTGTCAGGATTAGTTGGGTATTCGGCAGCAACGGCAAAAATTTTGTCAAAACTATGTTAAATTTTGATAAACGCCGCAAAAAAATCAGCGTGGTTGATGATCAAATTGGAAGTCCGACTTACACGGCAGATTTAGCCCCGCTCCTTGTCGATATGATTAAATCTGAAAAGTACGGAATTTATCACGCCACTAACGAGGGTTTTTGCAGTTGGGCGGAATTCGCCGAAGAAATTTTCAAGCAAGCCGGTTACAAAACTGCTGTCGAAAAAATTCCTACGTCAGATTATCCCACGCCTGCCAAACGTCCTTTCAATTCTCGTTTGAGTAAAAAATCTTTGGACGACGCAGGATTTAAACGTTTGCCCACGTGGCAAGACGCAATTACAAGATTTTTAGCCGATTATAAAAAGAAATAGGAGGTAACGAAATGCCTGTTATTAAAAGTGAAACCGTTACTGCGCTGAATAAAGCCGGCGGTAAAGGCGAAATTCAAATTACACACCTTTTGACGCCAAAAGAAATGCTTGGACAGTGCGAAATGTTTGCAAAAGTTGTAATTCCGCCCGGCGCGTCCATTGGCGCACATTATCATTACGGCAACTCTGAAACTTACTACATTTTACAAGGTAAGGCGAAATACAACGACAACGATAAATTTTATGAAGTTGGCGTTGGCGAAACTACTTTTTGCGGCGATGGCGGTATGCACGGTATAGAAAGTGTCGGCGACGAAGATTTAATTTTTATTGCACTGATAATCAAGACACCGGCTTAAAAATTTTAGAATGGCGGCGGCAAAAATTTTTGCTGCTTGCCGTTCTTTACCTTAAAAAGAAGGTGAGGTTAATGCTCGATAAAATCGTAAAATATTTTATAATGTTGACGCTGATAATTGCGGGCGGCGCGCTTTTCAGATTGGCAAGCCCGCAAATTACGCAATATCTTTCGACAGAATTTTTTCAAGTCGAGCTTGGAATTTTTCAATTAACTGTTGCCGGATTAATTTGTATTTTAGTTGGCGCGGCACTAGGCGGAATTGCCGGTTGGTTCGTGTCGCCGTTTTTAATTCGTAAACTTGGAATTTTTACAGCATTTGTAGAGAAACAACTTAGTAAAATGCCAATTCACGACGTACTTGCAGGCGCGGCAGGATTGGCGATAGGACTTATAATAGCTGATTTATTGGGCAACGCCTTTGCAAGAATCCCCGTTGTTGGAAATTATATCCCGATTGTTTTTAGTATCGTGCTTGGTACTTTGGGAATTCGTTTAACTATCAAGAAGCGCAAAGAAATTACCGCCAGTTTTTCATCTGTACCGAAAACTTTGAAAGAAATTTTAAAAAGCCGTGAACATAAAACCGTTAAAGATAATGAACCTGCCGAAACTGAAAAACCTGTTGAAGTTGCGGCGGAGGAAACTCCCGCGCCGAAAGTCAACCTTATCAAAGAAAAGAAAAATCCAAACTACAAAATTTTGGATACGAACGTTATTATTGACGGGCGAATTTCAGACATTTGCAAGACAGGTTTTCTTGAAGGCAAATTGTTAATTCCGGTTTTCGTGCTTGAAGAACTTCAGCACATTGCAGATTCAGCTGACAGTTTACGTCGTGTACGCGGTCGGCGCGGGCTTGACGTTTTACAAAAAATTCAGGATGAATCGCCGCTTGAAGTCGAAATTATGAACATTGACTTTGAAGATATTCACGAGGTTGATTCTAAATTGGTTCGACTTGCTCAAAAAATTGGCGGCAAGATTATTACAAACGATTTTAATTTGAATAAAGTTGCACAACTGCGCGGCGTCGAAGTTTTGAACATTAACGATTTATCAAACGCGGTTAAAGCCGTTGTAATTCCCGGCGAAACTATGAAAGTACAAGTTGTTCGTGACGGCAAGGAGCCCGGTCAAGGCGTGGCGTATCTTGATGATGGAACAATGATTGTTATTGAAAACGGGCACAGATATTTAAGCAGGACAATTTCAGTTGAAGTTACTTCGGCGTTGCAAACTTCTGCAGGCAGAATGATTTTTGCAAAACCGCGTTAAAATTTGGAGGGAGGCGGCAATATGTCAAAAAAAATTGAATTAATAGCAATAGGATCATCAACAGGCGGAGTTGAGGCACTGGCGGCGATTCTAACAAAATTGCATCCGCCGCTTCCTCCAATAGTCATTGTACAGCACATACCGGCGGGATTTTCAAAAATGTTTGCCGACCGAATGAATAAAGAATGTGCGCTTACTGTCAAGGAAGGCGAAGACGGCGAAGTTATAAAACCTAACCATGTTTACATTGCGCCCGGCGGTATTCATATGAAATTGATTCAATCGCCGCAAGGTTTACATATTCGTTGCTTTATGGCTCCGCCTGTTCATTCCTGCAGACCGGCTGTAGATGTTTTATTTTTCTCGGTTGCTGAATTGGTAGGCGCGGCGTCATTGGGCGTCATTTTAACGGGAATTGGCAAGGACGGCGCGGCAGGTTTATTGGCAATGAAAAAAAAGGGCGCGTATACTTTGGGGCAGGATGAGGCAACTTCCGCAGTTTACGGAATGCCAAAATCAGCTTTTGAATGTGGCGCGGTTTTAAAACAAATGCCTTTGCAAGGGATGCCGCTTGCAATTACTTCACTTGCCAACAAAACGCAATAGATTTTACATTTTGCTTTTAGACAATAAAAAATAGCGGTATGGTTGCCGCTATTTTTTTATTCAAAAATATTTTCAGAAAAATTTTTCATTGTGATTTTTCCTGTACAAATTTTATAAATTCTTGCGTTTCTTCCAAATTTGCAACTTTCGCCGTGTACATTTGATTTCCCATTTGCGGGATCATCATTTCCGGCATACGTTCGCACATTACAATTTTTTTGCCGTACCTTGACAAAATATTTTCGTGCGAATTTTTGTAACTGTGACAATCGCGGCGGCTTGCATACACGCAATAAAAATGTTTGCCGCTGTCCTGCACAATTCTTTTATCACTTGTAACCATATCAGCCCAAATTTTATAAACGTCAGTTGAGTGTGCAAAATTTATCATATCAGGCGTATAACCGCCCGCCGGTCTCATATTTACTTCAAGTCCTACAAAGTCGCCGACGTTACCCAAATTTTTTTTCGCCTGCGTCAATCTGAAAAATTCCAAATGCACGAATCGACTTTTCACGCCAAACGCCTTTGCAGTTTTTCTGCCGACTTCGCAAAGTTTTTCTGGCGCAAAATCTGTTGTATAGTAGGATAAATCCAACTGTTTTAAAACTATGTCCATAATCGACGGAGGCCAAACTGTCATTGACTCTAAAAGCGGCTCGGAATTTGAATTTAAAATTGCGTCGTATGAACAAATATCGCCCGTTATAAATTCTTCCATCACGTGCGGTACGCCGGTATGATTGTTGAAAAAATTTTGCAAATCAGTTTCATTGCAAATTTTGAAAGTATCCGTTGCGCCAACGCCGTTATCAGGTTTAATTATCACGGGATAACCAACTTCAGAAATAAAATTTTTCGCCGCGTCAAGCGTTGTAATTTTGTGAAGGCGGGCAGTTGGAACATTCGCCAGCGCGTAATATTTTTTCATTGCAGATTTATTTTTAATTCGGCGGATGTTTTTAAATTGTTCACCCGTCGTAATGTGAAAATCTGTTCGCAGTTTTGCATCTTGCTCCAGCCAAAATTCGTTGTTGGATTCAAGCCAATCAATTTTCCCGTACTTGAAACTGAAAAATGCAACTGCTTGAAAAACTTTTTCGTAGTCCTGCAGATTTTCCACAAAATAATATTCTGTCAGCGAATTTTTGAGGTCGTCGCGCAGATTTTCAAAAGGCGCGTCGCCAATACCTAAAACGTTGACGCCGTTTTTGTGCAACCTGTCGCAGAATTGCCAATAATGTTTTGGAAAATTCGGCGATATAAAAATAAAATTCATTTACCGCGCCTCCTTCAGAAATTCCGGCAGAAAATATAAAATTTGTTTCTTCCACCAATACCAATCGTGATCAACATCAAGCCCCAAAAATCAGTCCACGCAGAAATATTTTTTTCAGCAAAAATATTTTTCATTATGGAAGTTGTGCGGAGTCCTTCCTCTTCCCACTTGCCCTGCCCAATGCACAAAATTATTTTTTTGGCGTTGTAAATGTCAATGTAAGGATGATTTGGCGAAATATTTTTTAGAAAATCCATCGGCGAATTGTCGTAAAGCGTAGGATTTAACCAGCCGTCGAAAAAAAATTTTGCATCGTAAACGCCGGAAAGTGACAACATACCGCCGAAAAGTTCAGGACGGCGAAAAAAAACTATCGCAGAATGTAAGCCGCCCAAACTGCAACCTGCAACAATCGGCAAATTTTTTGACAAATTTTTTTCTTGAATCAGCGGCAAAACTTCCTCAATTATATAGTTGTAGTAACTTTCTTGACGCGCCGCCCGCCATTGTTTATCGCCGTAAACATTCGACCACGTTTCAATATCCACAGTATCGACGCAGAAAAGTTGAATTTGTCCGCTTTTAATAAATTCGTCCAGCGTGTCAATCATTCCAAAATTTTCAAAGTTATCGCTCATTGCGTCCTGCGTCGGAAAAACTAAAATTGGCAAGCCGCCCACGCCGTAAATTTTCACATTCATATTTCGCCGCAAATTTTTACTGTACCAATACAATTTGAACATCTCCTCAAATGCAAAAAAGCCCGCAAAACTCCGAAAAGTTTTACAGGCTTTCGTTTATCGAATCACCGTATAATCAATTTAAAAATAATTTCAAGTAGGATAAACTATTTTTCTTAAAATGTCAATATCGCTATAACTCAAAGTGCTAGTTTTAAAAATGTTCCTCCTTGAAATTAACTTGTCCATTCATCAGCAACGGCAACAAAAAATCTCGCGTTTCTGCCATTTGGTAATTTTTCCGATGATTTTTGCCAATAATATCAAAGCAAGTCTGAATTTTTTATTGAAGGTTTCAATTTCGTTTTTTGTCGGTATGTAAATTTTATATTCGCGCAGTAAATCTTTCTGCAGATGTTTTAACGCTGTAACTTTGAAATATTTCCTTGATTTTACGTCCGAGATAAATTTTCTAAGCGAAATTCATAATTTGCACGGGCAATTTTGCAACTTTCTTCAACAGGAATAAAAATATCTCCGTTTTCAGCAAGTGCACTTCCCAAACAATAAATACAATCATCACGATACAAGCAATTTACGCATTTATCGCCCAGTTGTTCAAATTTTAATCTGTAAATTTTAAAAAGTTTCTCACCATTCCAAATTTCGTTGATCGAATTATTTTTGATATTGCCCAGTAGATAATGAAAACCGTTGCAAGGGAAAACTTCGCCATAAGGATTCACACTTAAAGAAATTCGCCCTGCGCCGCAAATTTTGTCGTGAATGTTTCGCGGCTGAAAATCTTCAGAAAAATTTTCGCCTTGTTTAAGCCGTATAACTTGCTTGTACTTATCGACGCTACCTAAACGCAATTTTGTAGGCGAAATATTTCCATTATTGGTTGCAGAAATAAAATATGTAATTTCCGGGAGTACGTCCAATTCTTTACATAACGCTTGAACAGCCGGTAACCCGTTTAATGTTGGAGCCATTACAGGAGTTTTAATTGTCACCAATATTCCTGCTCCTTTAACTTTTTTTAGCGTTGCCAAAGTTTTTTGAAATGAACCATTTACACCGGTAATTGCGTCGTGTTCTTCGGGAATTCCGGAATAAACGCTGAAACTTATCATAGCAGGATGAATATTAATAATTTCATCAAGCGTTTCTTCAGAATAACCCGTGCCATTTGTAAAAATTGTGACAGCAAAACCGCGTTCAACCGCGCCGCGCAGTATTTCAGTAAAATCATTGCGTTGACTTGGATCGCCGCCCGTGAAAGTTATATGCAACGTATTCATTTTAAGCAAGTCTTCAAAAATCTTGAAATAATGTTCAACGCTTAATTCTTCGGCAGCAGATTTTTTTTCGTCAAAAACATAACAATGTTTGCAATGTTCATTACAACGATAAGTTAATTCAAAACAAATTTGCTGAAGGATATGATTTTTGGCGCAAATTTCATCTATGAATTGTTCAGGGTTAATGTAATTCATATTTTAGCCTCTTCCGCAAGGCGGATTTGATGCCCAGCCAACTTGTGGTCCGCAAAAGAGACAAGTTCCCTTGAATCTATGATCTCTTTGTATAAATTTTATGGGAGTCGGTTTTTTGTAAAGCTTTTTTTTCTTTGCTGCAAGTGCATTTCTGTTCGTTGCAACTGTAGTTAAAATTTTTTCAGTCATAATTATTACCTCCAATCAAAATATTTTCAGATTGTAAAAAATTTACAAATTCGCAAATTTCTTCGCGCATTTGCGCCGGATTTTCAACTTCATAATTTTCTTCAACATAAGCAAAAATTTTTTCCACGTCGATATTTTTTATATTTGACAGATAATCCATCAAATCGCAAGCTATTCCATCAAAAACATAAGATTTTAAAGTGTTCAAGTTAAGAATATACAAATAATCCGCGTAATTTCTATACAAAACACGTTGAGCTAACATAATCGACTCCCTTCAAAAAAATTACCCAATACAAGCCTGATAATAAGTTAAATTTAGAAAAATATAGAAACATTTTCAAAGAAATATCTTTATCTAAATTTTTAAATACTGCGCGAAAGTAAAAAAATTCTTCGCTGTTCAAAATTTTTATTGAACCTCAATACCATAATTTTTGCAAAGAGCCTCAAGCCCGCCTTTAAATCCACTGCCGACAGCATTAAATTTCCATTCGCCTTTATAGCGATAAATTTCGCCGACAACTACCGCAGTTTCAACTGAAAAATCTTCGCCCAAATTGTAACGGATCAATTCTTGCTGTGTAACAGCGTCAACAACTCTAATGTAGGCGTTTGAAACTTTCCCGAAATTTTGATTGCGCCGTTCAGCGTCATAAATCGTCACGGTAAAAGCAATTTTTTCAATATTAGCGGGAATTTTTTCAAGGTCAATTTTAATTTGCTCGTCATCGCCGTCACCTTCGCCGGTAAGATTATCGCCCATATGTTCAACTGCTCCGCTTTTATGTTTCAAGTTTCCGTAAAAAATAAAATCTTCATCATTTCCAACTTTATTGTTACTTTGAATCAAAAAAGCAGCGGCGTCTAAGTCAAAATTATTTTCGGCGTTGCTAACATTCCAACCGAGTCCAATTAAAATTTTTTTCAGCGTGGAATTATTTTTAGTCAGATCAATTTTTTGCCCCTTAATCAAACTTTTTGAAATATTTTCAGTATTGGCAGATACGGAATTTGCGTTATAAACTTTAGGAAAATTTTTGGCACAGTCTTCTGAAGTACTCCATTTTTCAAGCTCTTGCATACGCGGGATAACAAATGGAATAGGAAAAGTTTTCAGCGTCCCCATTAAAACAATCTGTGCCGCACGATTAAAATTGCTAAGATTTTCAGAAAATGGAATTTGCGTGTAGAGTCTATAATTTTGACAGTCGGCGGCATTTTCAATTCCGCTTGTCATTAAATGATTTTGCATAACAGGTTGAACGCCATCTGCGGCAATAGCGGCGGCTCTGTCAGCCGTATATTCAGCAACAAGCAGCCATTCTAAGAAAAGTCCTTTTGCGCCATTTACCAACGCCGGAGTAAAAATCTTACTTCCGAGCGGTATACTCCAAATTAAATCATCAATCATATCAAATGCATTAAGGTAAGTGATATGTTTCATTTTGATATGTCCCAATTCACGACCAAGCAACGCCAGAATTTGTCTATCAGAAAAATCTTCGAGGCACGAACTATCAATGATAATAACGCAATTATCATCTGTACCAACAGTTTTAGCATTGCGCGTGTAGTCCATTGCACAAAACAACGTATAATCTTTTTGAATTTCCAATTTTTTACAGGCAGTTTTATAAATTTCGTAAAGTCGCGGAAAAGTTTCAGGCGTTACGGGAAAATATCTGTCCGGAATTTGTGCAAGGGTAGTAAAATTTGCATAATGTTTGCTAAAGAAATTCAAAATTACATTGAAAGCTTTACTGTCCTTTAAATTATCTAAGCGTTTTCGTTCAAGAGGATGTGAAAAATCTGGTAACGTTAAATTTGGCAATGTATCTGCCTGAATCATTGTAGGGAAATTAGACTGAATCATTGTACGAAAATTAGAAAAGTTTATCGGCATTATCAAAACCTCCCTTCGTCGAAAAATTTATTAATTTCTTCATAACGTTCAGGAAGCCAAATTTTATATGAATACGCAGAGAGTGCCTGTTTTATAAACGCTTGAGTTTTATTGTTGTTCATTGTATTCAAAAAATTTTTCGCTTGATTAATGTAGGCGTCTTGACTTGTGCCGCTTTTCATTCTGTCTAAAATATTTTGAGGTACAACATTTATAAGCACTTGACGAAGTGTCAGCGCACGATTTTTAGTTGCAAGGCTAAAAGCTCTGTCATAAGTAAAATATCTGCAACGTTTCCAATTATTAATCATTGGATCTGTAGCCCAATCGCCGTATGGAATAAAACCGGCGGCAAAATCAATTCCCCAAGTAATACATAAAATTGTATGATGATTACAGCGAATAGCCGCAACTTGTCCGGCTAAAATTCCAAAAAGTGTTTCATCATCAAGTTTTCTCAAATATTCCGAAGAGAAAACTACAAACGGTTCATTCATTCCGCATACAGAAACAGTTTCCCTATAATCGCGCGTTACATAGACTTTGGGAATTTGTTCTAATCCGAACATTTCACAAGCTTTTATAAGTAGCTTAAAAAGTTTTGGCGAAGTTTCTTCTGTCAACTGCGGACAAGACGACTGATAAAGATATGAATAGGCATCCTCAATATTTGTTTCGTGAAATTTTTTTAAAACCGTAGCTGCTGTTTTGCTTGATAGAATATCATTGGCAAGTTTACTATCTTGCGGGTGTTGAAAATCTTCAATTCCATAAACGCACATAATCACACCTTCAATCATACGCCGCCATTATGGCGCGATAACCGTTTTTGTCCAAATACCAGTTAAATAATTCACGGAGCATGTTATTTGCCGGTGCCTCTAAGTACGACATTCTTTGCCATTGCCGTGCAACTTTTGTTGCAATTCCATTATAGCGGTTAAGAACTTTTTCTTGTTCAGCAAGGTATTTTTTTACAAAAATTTCTGCCTCTTGGTCGGTAATAAACATTTTTTTAGATTCAGCAGGCGGTATTCCCAATTCCCAAAAATGATTTCTTACACTTGCCGCAAAAGATTGACAAGCCAACAAGCCGCCTCTATCTGAAGTGGAGTCCGCACAATGCAAATAAGCGGTAAATGGAAGTTTTATTACTTCCATAGCCCCACCGCCGGGCATATATGCGGCAAGCGTTGTAAGCTCCACATGATCCGCTTTTATCATCGTTACAGCATTTCCCAAATTGTAATACAGCATATCTTCATCAGAATACCGCAAAACATAATCAGGAATTACTAAATACGGTTTATCTGAACTGTACGGAGAAATATTTATATACATTAAATGACAAATATAAACATCAGGAACCGGCGAAACGTCCAATATTTCGCAAACTTCACGAACAATTCTAATTAAATTTGGGTCGCTCATTTCATTAATTTTTACAAATGTTCCCTGCGTCACGGGATCTACCGCAGTTTTACAAAGGTTAGTAGCGGTACTTAAGTATTCTTGAACTTTTGGATTACTTAAAGCCGCCTCTTTCTTTTCCAGCTCTTTAGGGTGTATAAATTCTGAAACTTTTAACCCGCGTAAAATTTTTCTTTTCATAAAAATTCTCCCTAACTTTAGATTTAATACAAGAAAAATTTTATCATTTTTTTATTTTCGTAGTGTTTGATTTTTTTCAAATTTCATTAATATGTTTCCAATCCGTAATTTTAGATAAATTTTGAGTGCCGGTTGCTTTTTCCATAAATTCAAATTCGTGTGATTTTTGAAAGCAAATACGCGATTCCGTTTCCATTTTCATATCACTGTACAAAATTCCCATTTGCATATAACACATTGACAAATTTCCGAAGTCTTCTGGAAAATTTTTTTCTACAATCGAAAGTGAATCCTTTGCATATTTAAGCGCAACTTCAAAATTTTTCTTTTCTCTGTAAATTTGAGACGCCGTAAAATACGTCAGCAAAATTTCTATAGCGTCCTCAACGCCAAGAGAAATTTGTTCTATTGACAATAAAATATATTTTTCTGCGTTTGTAAAATCCTCTAACTTTTGATAAGACTCGGCAACGTCACGATAACGATGAGTGCGCATTTCTAACGTTAAATTTTTATCGACTTCAAGAATATGCAAAGCAAGTAGTAACATATCCTTATACTGTTTCTTTTGTCGCTCGCGGCAGATTGCGGAAATTTTATTTGAGTATGAAAAAAATTTATCAGTATCTTTGGTTATCTGATAAATTTTTGTTGCTTTATAGTAAGAATTCAATAAATCTGTATGTGTTGGAGGCAAAATTTTTTCTTGAATTTGAATGGCGCGTTCCGTGTACTCAACGGCTTTTTCAATATCTCCAAAAATTATATACATATCGCCGATATTTCTGTAGCAAACGGCTAAATCAGGACTTCCGGCAAGCGGTGAAATACGTTTATAAATTTCGGCGGCGACTTCAATATTTTTCAAAGCGTCCTCGTATTTACAAACGAGTTTTAAAAGGTGTCCATATTCATTATAAGCATCAGCAAGCTTAAATTCTAATTGTGGCGGTTGATTTTTCAAAATTTCTATAGCACTTTTGGCAAACAATAAGGCGTTGTCATAATCTGATTTCTTTGCGAATATTTCACTCAAATTTAAATGTGCGTCCGCAAAATAAGGATTGTTTGGAGCTACCTTTTGGCAAAGAGTGTACGCACACATAAAACATTTTGAGGCTTTTGATTCATCGTAAAATTTCAGTGAAACAACGCCCACGTCATTATAAGTCGGGGCAAGTTTTGAATCCCACATTGACAAAACTTTTTCTTGAATACGCATAGCCTTATTTGAATAAACGGCAGCATCAGCAAATTTTCTTATAATTAAAAAACAATGACCTGCTCTAAAGTTGGAATTTCCAAATTTATCTTCCAAATTTTCGGCAGCATTTTTATAAAGTTCAGCGGCTTGTTTAAATAATTCGGCGTTTTGCGGGTATCGAAATTCAAATTTTTCCCAAAGGGTAGATAAAAATTCTTCGCAGTCTTCATCTTTTGGTTTAAGTTCATTTTTAAAAATTTGTCGTATCAGGGGATGAATTGATAATTTATTGTTATTTTGTCTACGAATCCAGCTTGCGCCTTCCAATTTCTTCAGCTGTTTTTTTTTGACATTGGATTCACTGTCTATAAAAATTCCGGCATCAAATCCTTCAAGCGGGAGCAATGTTGTATGACAAAGTAAATCTCGATACTCTTCAAGATCAAACAAGTTTAACAAAATTTTTATTTGCTGATAGACTTTATCAGCATCGCTAAAATTTCCGTTTTTAAATTTTGAAAGTAAAAATTCAGCTGTAATATTATTCCAACTTTCGGAAATTGTATGAGCCGCCAAACTAACTGTCAGTGGATGATAATTAACTTCGCGCAGGAGTTCCAAAACTTCGGTTTTTTGCTCGGCTTGCTCATCGTTGGTAATAGTTTTGAATAATTTTAAAGCATTTTTCTCGCTCAAAGGTTTTAATTCCGGTGTAACTTTATCTGGGCGCGATCTTGTAGTAAATACAATGTACATATCTAACGCAACAAGTTCCTTGTAAGCAACTTCTTGCTGAAGTTCTGAAATATCTGTATTTGGACGATCGAAGCCGTCAATTATCAATAAACATCCGGAATAATTTTCGCGCAGGATATTAAGACGTTGCAGGTAGTCTTTTTCCTCATCATTTTCCCAAAATTCATAGCCGGAAAAATTCATACTCAAGATAGTTTCCTTTATACTGCCTTTATACTGCACAAAATAGGCATCTATTCCATTTTCAATTTGCTTTTTGGCAAAGGCAATAGCTAGCGTTGTCTTTCCAATTCCCGCAATTCCCCATATAAAATTTGGATTTTTAGAATTACAATCATTTTGAAGACGAATAATATCATTGTAGCGGCTGCCTTCAACATAATCTGAACTGATTGACAAATTGGGAGATAATTTAAATTTCGGCGGTGCTACCATTTTTTTCAATTTCCGAATATCTTCAAGCATTTCAGAGGCGTTTTGATAGCGTGCCTTTGGATTTTGTTTTAAAGCCTTGAGCAAAATTTTTCCGACAAAAGTAGCCGCCTTGTGTCTGTAACCGCAGCGTATGGCTTCATATTCAGTTACAGGCGACGATCTATAATTTCTAAGTGCCATCTTTTGTCCAAGTACGGATTTAAATCCAAATCCTTTTATCAGATAAAGCATAAGTGCGCCGACGGAATAAATATCAGTTGCTTGAGTCAGTCTAAGGGTTTTTGGATTTCCCGTTAAAATTTCCGGCGAACAATAACCGGGAGTACTGAATATTTCTTCATTGATAATGGCGGTTGCTCCGTCCTCTAAAATTTCTCTTGCATTGCCAAGATCTAACAGTTGTCCATAGCCTACTTTGCAACGTTCGGGACTCATTTCAACCAACAGAAAATTATTTTCCTGAATATCGCCATGAATATAACCTGCGCGATGAAGATAACTAAGCGGCTCAAGTAATTGTTCCATTATGCAAGCCGTAATATACGGCGAAGGTTTTCCCGTATTACTCAAAAATTCTTGCAAAGAAACGCCTTGAGGAGCTTTTTCCATTAAAATAAAAAAACTGTCAGTGGCATCGTAAATTTTGTTATCTATTATAATTTGGGAACTTTTTATATTTTCCCAAGAACCAATGATACGACGAGTAGTATTTGCAATTTTTTGTCCAATTTCAGATTCATGAGCCATATTTTCTTTTAAAGCATTTAAATATTTTTTTGCGTCAGAATCTTCATTATTTATTGGGCAAACAACTTTATTTTTGCGAGTAAATCTTGCATCGTTCGGGTAACATTCTTTCAAAATTAACTGCCTTTTTGTATCTTTATTCGACACTTCATAAATTATAGAATTTCCACCGCATCCAATTACTTTTTCAATGTAAAATTTTCTTTCGTGTTCATCAACAACGATAGCTCCAATTGGCAAGCTTTCTCTATTTTGAGAATCCATAGCTAATCCCTCCGATATTTTCGGATAAGCTTTTAACTTTGCTCAAGGTTTTTGTCAATAATGTGCTTCATCAAATATTGCAAGGCGTTCTCTTTTATGTCATTGTCTTCAAGTGGCAGTTCAAGCGGATTTGCCAACAAACAGAGCAAAATAAACCTATCCAAAATAAATGGTAAGTAACACGAACTGAAATCAAAACAATCCAATATATCGTTTAAAGAGTCAATATACATATCTAATTTTTCTTTCTGGGAAAAATCTTTGGTTTCCAACTCCTGCAAACGATTAACAATTTCTCTAATTGTAGTGAGTAAATCTCTTTCATTTTTATCGTTGTTTTCGTCGTTAATGAAATTTTTAATACTGTCAATTTTAAGTTCGGCTGGAATTTCTTTCAAAATTAAATTATCCAGCTTGTGTTTCTCATCTTTTGAAAGTTCCGCCGCCTTCGCCTTTTCTTTTAACTTTTCGGCAAAAAGTGCTTCTCTATAAGCCGCAATAAAAAAATATGTTAAAAGCAGTAATGTATTGCGATCTAAGTCGTTTGCATTATCAGGATTGTTCAGTGTACGCATAATTGCTCTTAAATTTTCAGAAAGGAGTTTAAGCGGGAGTAAAACGCCGCTATTAAACGGTACACTGTAGGCAATATTTGCCGCGTCTCTAGCAGATTTTGCTTTGTCTAAAATATTGTTAAAGTCTAAGTCCGCCGGATCAATGCAATGTGTTTGCAACATAGCCTCAATCAAGTGGCGATAAACTCTCGGTTCGCCGTTATCTTTTTTTTGTATTGGTTGACGTGTTAAAGTATATTGATTGAACAATTCAACTTCAGGATATAATAAAGCAATATACTTCAAAAGTGCTTGCAACATTTTTATTCTATGCAAAGAAAATCCCGTGCTGTATTGCGATTCAATATTTTTAGTTTTGGGTACGATTTTTGGAGAAAATGCACCTCTGTTTTGACTCATATAAGATATAAGACGTTGCTTTTTTTCAGTCGGGTTCATTTTATCATTTTCAAAAATTATGATTGTTTCGTTTTTTAAATTTTGCGTCATATTGTTGAAGAAGGTATTTTTTTCTGCGTTATCTACATTTGAAAGACTGTTTTTGAACGCTATAGTAAAATCTTTGGCGGTATCAGCGTCCATATTAAAAGCGGAAATTATATTTTTTATCGTTTCTTCAGGGTTTAAATTTTTTTGAGCAATAAGTTTAGTCAGTGCTTGTTCCAAAAAAAAGTATGGCGTATTGTTTTCAAAATCGTTAAGTAATTTCAAGGCGTCGAAATAAGAAAGTTTACATTTTCTGCAGAACATACAAATATAATCGAAGGGATTGCGTGCGCTGAAAAGGTTGTGTCCGCAGGCTACCATAAATTTATAGGCTTCATCATCATTCATATTGAAAGCGAAAATTATTTTAACTGCGTTGTTGCGGTTACAGAACGCCTTGTCATTCAGATAATCAGTCCATTGTTTTTCACTTATTCCGTAATCTTTGAATTTTTTCTTCAAACTTTTTGCTAAACTTTCAATAATTTTTTCGTCCCATTCGATATTTTCATTTATTGGCAAAGCGTTAAATGTTTCCGCGTCAATTTCAACCTTCAAAATTTTTTCGACGACAAGTCTTTTAATTTCACGTTTCAAAATAAATCCAGGTGTACAAAGTTTTTTTGCGTCTTTTAAAAAATCCAACACTTCATCAGGGTCGATATTTTCATTTTCGTCCTCTGTCCATGAATTCATTTCCTGAATAATTTTTGAAGTAAATTCCGGCATAACAATTCGCAACTTTAAAAAGAAGTTGCTTTTCACCTCCTGCAACCAATTAAAAAAATTTCCGCGATTCAAATGTAAAATCTGAAACAAAACGTAGCTATTTTTAGTGCTAAACTAAATACTGAAAAGTTTAAAACCAGTTATAAAAATCAGGTAAAGTTTAAGCAACAATTTTTTAAATATTATAATATGGAAGTGATTTAATTGACAAGTAAAGCTAAAAAATTTGCGCAGGATCAATTTTCTTCTTGGTCAAGAAATCAAGGGATTGAAATTGCAGATCAAACTATTAAAGCTGTAAGCACTAAGGTTCAATCAAAATTTTCTTCCGGAGATTTGAGCAACATTGATAAAATTTCGCCGGACGTAGATAATTTTTCGGACAAAGATATTTTGGACGTTACCGAAGATTCAATTACTTCAAATAATGTTTGGCTTGTCGATAAAGCTGTAAGCATTTATGGCGACGTAAAAAAATTTGTTTCCGGTGATATTCAAAAATCAGCTTTTATTGAATCGATGGTAAATCACGTTTCGGGATTTGTTTCTAAGGCTGTTAAAGGCGTAACAATTTTGGCAGCCGGAGTAACAGGAGCTGGACTTTCTCTTGAATATATTGAGGGTATAGGTTACGCTGCCGGAGCTATTGCAAGTAAAGTTTTTTGCGCTATCTTTGATCCGCTTGTAAAGCATTTTCGCAAGCAGGAAGCGAAAAAAGAATTTGAATTTCTTCATAGCTTTTATGAAGCTTTAATAGTTGAAATGCAAAATCAGCGTGAAATGTTTGAACGCACAACGACTGAACTTTTTGAGAATCGCCAAAACTTGATTGACAGCTGTTTGAAAAAGTTGGACGACTCTTTTAATTCAAAAGATGCAGATGAACTTTCAAAAAGTCTTGAAAAAATCGCTAATTCATTTGGCGGCGAATTGAAATTTAAAAATTTTGCTGAATTTGATAATTTTATGCTTAACAGTGATGAAGAGTTAATTTTGTAAGCTAAATGGTATTTTTTTGAAGGAGGCGGATTTTTATGTTTGGTATTGACGATATTATTATTTTTGGTACCAGTTGGTATATTGGGAACAAACTCGGCAACAATATCAATAAAGCCGAAGCATATTCCGAAGCTGCAAACGAACTTAATACTGAAGCTGTAAAAATGTTAAACGAGGCTAATCGTAATTTGGAAAATTCTCATAATGAAATGACTCATTCTCTGCTGAAACTTGGAAAAACAAAAAAAGATATACTGATTAAAAATATTATCCCCACTGTCAACATAATGAGTGGACTCTATAAAAATGTAAAGCTTAATCGCGATACGCGCGGATTGAGAGAACTTGAAGACGCCGGATTCAAAGAAACAATGCTTGCAGAAGTTAAAGAAATTTCAGAATCAGCCCTTGCTTTGTCAAATAATACAACTGTAGATACTGCAGAGAATCTTTCTTTAATAAGTATGGGAGTTTTAGGCGGCGCAGCAATTTTAAATCCTTTGTTGGCAATTCCGGCGTTGCCTGCTGTTCTTTTATATAGTTCTTCAAAAGCAGACGAAGCAGAGACTGAATTTTACAAAGCGGCTACAAAATTAGATAAGGCGCGTTGTCATGCTGAACGTTGCAAAAACAGTTGTACTTTGTTTAACGCAATAACGAAACGCGGCAAACAAATAAATTACTTACTTTTGAATCTCAATCGTTATTTTGATGATTCCATTGCGCAACTTCAAAAAGTTGTTAATTTTCATTCTTACGCGTACCGTTATTATTCTGCTGAATCTAAGGCGGCTGTTTTCTATAATTGGCAAATTGCCCAGACAGTTAAAATTATCATTGATACTTCCATGATTTGCGAAGATGGATCTTTAAATGTAGAAATGGAACAACCTTTGGAAATTGGAAATAAAACACTTCGTTTACTTTCTAATTAGGAGGGATTTTTTATGGATTTACAGCGAATGCAAAATTTAACTCAAGGAATGAAAGACATTAAGAATTTGCAGAAAGAAGAAAGCGATTCAGATTCAACAGATAATGCAGAAATTTTAAATTTTTTGGGAGTTGGCTTTTATAACGTAAAAGATTATGATCGTGCATTTGATGCTTTTCGTCAGGCAGCAGAAAAAGGTTGCGTTTCCGGAATGGTAAATTTAGGCGAATGTTATTTTGATGGCGAAGGCACTGCACAAAATTTTTATGAAGGCTTGAGATGGTTTAGACAAGCCGCTAATCTCGGCAATACTAAGGCAATGCTTTATCTTGCAAGTTGTTATTATTTGGGCAAAGGCGGTTTAGAGGAAAATCCCGCACTGGCTTTTTCATGGTGTAGAAAAGCTGCAGAAGGCGGGTATCCTATTGCAATGCATCAAGTTGCAAATATGTATTTTGAGGGCGATGGAGTTATAAAAAATTTTGAATTGGGAATGGAATGGCTTGTTAAGGCAGCAGATGCCGGAGATGTCGATTCAATGACAGAATTAGCTTATAAATTAGAAAATAGCGACGATCTAGACTTAAAGAAACTGTCAATTCAATATTACCTTGAAGCTGCAAAAAATGAAGATTTAACCGCCATTAACAATCTTGGTTGCATATTCTATGATGGAATGCCCGGAGTTATTGCTGTTGATAGGGCTGAAGCAAAAAAACTTTTTGAAATTGCCGCTGAGGCAGGTCATGTTCCTTCGATGATAAATCTTGCCAAAACTTTGGAATCTTACGGCGATAACGACGGTTACAGGTACTGGTACAGAAAAGCCGCTCAAAATGGAAGTGAACAAGCTCAATCTGTTGTTCAATCTTGGGAAAATAGCAGTGGTTGTTTTATTACAACGGCGGTTTGTGAAAGTTTTGGTAAACCCGATGATTGCTACGAACTCACTGCATTTAGAAATTTTCGTGATAATTGGCTGGCTAATGAATCTGACGGCAAATCTTTAATTGCCGAATACTATTCTATCGCACCAAAAATCGTAGCTAAAATCAATATGTGTCTTGACGCCGCAGAAATTTATTGCGGTATTTGGGAAAATTACTTGAAACCTTGTCTGAAATTTATTGAAAGTGGCGAGTACATTCAATGTAAATTTAAATATATTGAAATGGTAATGTATTTAAAAAATCTTTATATGAATAAATCTTTCAATAAATAAATCAAAAAATTATTTGGCGACAAAATAAAATCTCTATGATTTTCCTCCTCTTTATATTTTAAAAGCTCTAGTTAAATTGTTTTCTGACATTCAAGACTAAAGAAAATTTTAATTTCTCCGCACTTCAAATTACCAATGCTGAAACTTTCGCGCAGGATGAAACTATTTTAACTTACAGCGAAAATAAATAGTGCGTTTATAATTTCTGAAATTTTCCGGCTTGAAAGTAACTTGCCGGAATTTTTTTATTGCACTAAAAAAGCCCGCTACATTTTGGCAGGCAAGGTTGAAATTTTATTTCAGATTGTCTTTGAAGAATTTTTCAATTTTATTAAATGGAATTGCATTTTTGTTATCATATAAATCAATGTGGTTAGCGTTCGGAATTATCAGCAATTCTTTATTTCCTGCAACCGTGTCAAAGCCGGAAGGTTTAACGCCCGTCATATTTTCAAAGGCAGTTTCAGAAAAATATCTGCTGTGCGCTTTTTCGCCGTGAATTATCAGCACGGGATTTTCAATTTCATTGCTGTAAGTGAGGAGCGGGAAGTTTACAAATGAAAGTACGCCGGTTTTATTCCAGCCGTCATTTGAATTTAATGAACGTTTATGATAACCGCGTTCAGTTTTGTAATAGTCGTAATAATCTTTGACGAATTGCGGAAAATTTGAGGGGTCTTCGACAACACCACCTGCGCGAGTGTATTTTCCGGCTTTGTAATCTGCCGTGCGCTGATTATTCAAATTGATTCTTTGTTGCTGACGTTCCCGCTTTAAAGTTTCTTCGTCCTTTTCGTAGTCAAAATAACCGTTGGCAGCATTGCGGCTAATATCGTACATTGTCATTGCAACGGTTGCTTTAATTCTTGTATCAATCGCCGCCGCGCTAAGTGAAAATCCTCCCCAGCCGCAAATTCCGATAATTCCAATTTTGTCAGCGTCAACATTATCTTGAACTGAAAGAAAATCAACTGCCGCGCTAAAATCTTCAACGTTTATATCAGGTGACGCCATAAAACGAGGATAACCGCCACTTTCGCCGGTAAATGAAGGATCAAAGGCGATTGTCAAAAAACCGCGTTCAGCCATTTCTTGAGCATACAAGCCGCTTGATTGTTCCTTAACTGCGCCAAAAGGTCCGCTTACTGCAAGCGCGGGAAGTTTGCCCGTGTAATTTTTCGGCGTGTACATATCAGCTGCCAAAGTAATTCCGTAGCGATTTACAAAAGTAACTTTCTGATGGTTGACTTTATCGCTTTTCGCAAAAACTTTATCCCAATTTTTTTCAAGTTTCAATTTTTCAACTTTAATCACGCTTGCATCACCTTTGGCTGTATTTTCTGCGGCAGAAACATTATCTGCACTGCCAAAAGTCATCATTCCTGCAAGAATCGCCGCCGCTAATGCTACAGTTTTTTTGAGTTTGAACATTTTCAACACCTCACGAACTTTTATAATAAAATCATAGCGTCAAAACTGAAAAATATCAAATACATAAAAATTATAACCGTTTTAAAGTTTGAGTTATATTTGATATAATCAGGCGAGGTGCTGAAATGGAAATTAGAATTTTAGAATATTTTGTAGAGGCGGCAAGGGAAAAAAATATTTCAAGAGCCGCTGAAAAATTGCACGTAAGCCAACCGGCAATTTCAAAACAATTAAAAATGTTGGAAGATGAACTTGGTACAAAACTTTTTAGGCGCAGTATTTATCAAATTGAATTGACGACCGAAGGACAAATTTTTAAACGCCGCGCAGAAGATATTTTGGAAATGGTACACAAAACTAAAATGGAATTTGAAACGCTGAAAAACGAAATTGCGGGCGATATTCGCATTGGTTGCGCGGAATCTGATTCAATCAAATATCTTGCACGCGCCATAAAAAATATTTGTGCGAATTATCCAAATATCAACTGCCACATTTACAGCGGCAACGGCGAAGATTTATATTACAGACTTGAAACGGGGCTTTTAGATTTTTCTGTCACCGTGCAAAATGTTGACGTGGCGAAGTACGATTTTATAAAATTGCCGTCTCCTGATATTTGGGGCGTTATAATGTTGAAGGATAGTCCGTTAGCGCAGAAAGAAAAAATAACTGTTGAAGACCTGCGCGACTTGCCGCTGATACTTTCACGGGAGGCAATGAACGGCGAATATTTGCAATGGTTCGGCAAGGAACTTGAAAAATTAAATGTTCCCGTGACATACAATTTACTTTACAATGCCGCCGTTATGGTTGCCGAAGGTTTAGGCTACGCAATAAGTTTTGACAAATTGGCGAATACCGACGCAAGCAGCAAAATTTGTTTTCGCCCGCTTTATCCAGAATTAAAATCTGAATTGAGTTTTATTTGGCGAAAATCCCAAAAGTTTACGCCCGCCGCTGAATTATTGCTGAACGAAATGAAAAAACTTTATTCAAGCAGTTAAGCCGATGTCAACAATTAGATATCTTTATGTTTTTTTAAATTTAAAATAAATCCTGAAAATTGATTTATGTAGTGTTGGATAATTATTTTTTTGCAAAGAATTTATAAATTTATTCTAAAATTTAATTTTCGTTTATTTTTAAAACGGCATTTCTTTCATTTTGAAAAAAAGAAAGAAACGCCTTGCAAAGAAAGAAAAATTCCGCCGATAATCACATCACGTGATTAACCGGCGGCGGCGGTCGTCCGTGACCGCCGTTTTTCTTACAAACTTTGTCAAATTTTAAAATCAGTGGCGATTTTATTTGCAAAAGTTTTAAGCAGTTAAGCCGCCATCAATATTTAAAATTGCGCCCGTGATAAAACTTGCCTTTTCGCTTGCCAAAAAATAAATCGCCTCTGCAACTTCTTCCGGCTTGCCGATTCTTCCGACGGGATAAATTTTTGATAAATCTGCAACACTTTCGCCGGAATTTTTTAATTGGTTTAAAGTTAGCGGCGTCAAAATATCAGCAGGTGCAACGCAATTCACACGGACGCCAAAATTTGCCAATTCCAACGCCAATGACTTTGTAAAAGCTACAACCGCGCCTTTGCTTGCCGCATACAAACTGCAAAAATAATTTCCCTTAATTCCGGCATCACTTGCCACATTAACAATCGTGCCGCGCCGTTTAATAATTTCGTTCGTAACTTCACGACTCATGAAAAAAGTACCCTTGACGTTCGTATTAAAAATTTCTTCAAATTCTTTTTCGGTAACTTTGGTAATTGCGCCTTCGCTGTAAATTCCCGCGCAGTTTATCAAAACATCGACGCCGCCAAAAATTTCAACCGCCTTTGTAACAATTTTTCGGCAGTCGTAAACTCTTTTAATATCGCCGGAAATAAATTCAAATTTTCCATTGAGTCCGGATTTAATTTTTTCAAATTTTGCCAAACTCCGCCCGACCAAAACGCAATTATAATTTTCGGCAAGAAAAATTTTCACCGTCGCAAGTCCAATCCCTGAAGTACCGCCCGTTATTATCGCAGTTTTCATATCAACCACCACGCTAAAATTTTTGACTATAATAAACCATTCTGCTAAAATTCAAAAGGATTTTTTTTATATTTGGCGTAATGTACAATAAACATTATGAAATTTATCTGTAAAATTTTTAAAGGAGCGTTTTAATATGCAAATTCTAAACGCGGAAAATCGAGACTGGAAGGAATTATTTTTAGCAAATAAAATCCCAATTATAGTATCAACAATCTTAGTGGCGGCGGGCGTCACAACGGCGGCGATTTCTGATTCAATCGCCGACAGCGATAAAATTGTTTCCGGCGTAAACTTTGAAGGAGTACCGCTTGCCGGTATGAATGACGTTGCCGCAAAAAATTTCCTGCAAGCTGAAGCCGATAAAAAAATTCAGCCGTTAATTTTTAACTACGGCGAAGAACAATTTACCATAAATCCAACTGAAATTGGATGGACGCCTCAAATTGATAAAGCTGTTACAGAGGCGCAAAGTTACGGGCGCGGCGGTACTTTTTTGGAAAATCTTAGCAGACAGTTTAAAGCAATGACAACTAAGCCGCAAATTTCTTTGACTGCGAATTTTAACGAAAATCTTTTAAATCAAAAAATCGCCGAAATTGCAGAAAAAATCGATACTCAACCTGCAAACGCCGTTGTAAATTTGAATGGTGATGAAATTGAAAAAATTCCCGGCGTCATTGGCAAGAAACTTGACCAAGATAAATTAGCTGAATCTTTGAAAGATCCGCTTACAAATTTAAGTTTAAATGGCGCAATTCAACTGGAGCCGGAAGAAATTCAGCCGTTCATTACAACCGAAGACATCGCGCAGATTGATTCTGTAATTGGCGAATATACAACTTATTATTATCCCGGCAATCGCGGCTATAATATTTGGCTTGCGTCAAGCGCACTTTCTGACAAAATTGTAAAAACCGGCTGGGTATTTTCTTTTAATGATACAGTTGGTCCGCGCACTTATTCGGCAGGATATTATAACGCGCCGGTTATCGTCAACGGCAAAACTGAAGACGGCGTAGGCGGCGGCGTTTGTCAAGTAAGCTCAACTTTGTACAACGCTATACTTTTGGCGGGGCTTACTCCAACTGAAAGAACGCCTCATTATTTCCCGTCAAGTTATGTTGGTTCAGGTAGAGATGCAACCGTTGCTGACGGTTCAATAGATTTTAAATTTCGCAACGATTATAATCATCCCGTTTATCTGAAAACTTTTGCAAGCGGCTCGGCAGTAACAATTTGCGTTTTGGGTACAAGCGCGGACTTGAACGGAAATACAATCGCCATTGAAACGGGCGGCGATGGTATGAATCCTACTGTTTACCGCGTCTACTACAATAACGGGCAGGTTGTACAAGAAGAGTATTTGCACACTGACAAATATTACAGCCCAAAAGATTTTGAAGACTAACAATGCAAAAATTTTTAATCGCAATAATTTTAGTTTTAATAATTTTTAAATTTACTGAAGAAAAAATTTATATCGCCGTCGAAACAGGCAACTCAACTGAAATTATTACAAGCGTTGCCGCCGTAAAAGGTACGCCGCTTGTAATAAATTTCATTCACTCGGTGCAAAAAACGCCCGTGATTGAGGAGCTTGAATTTGACGGCGAAAATTTTATTTTGCTACGGACAAAATATAAATCTCAAGGCGTGGGCTTGCCGTTTATGGAAAGTGACGGCAAATTTTATCGTGATGGCGATTGGTTTATAATGGACGATATGAACCGCCGCTTTAAAAATTTGCAACTGCGAACGGGCGTTGGTACAAATTTAACTGTTACTTTGAACGGACAAGAATTTAAACTGTATGAAAAATTTCCCGCCGGTACGAAAATTTTAATTGACGTTAAATAAATTTTGAAAAATTTTTATACTTGCAAAAAACTTTTCTAAGTGTTAATATTTTGTCGTGAAATATAAATAGACAATTCACAATCAAGCAGTAAATCCATAGCTATCACAAGGCGCAAAAAACCCCCAAGACCTCTAAAGTTGCAAACGAGGCTTTGGGGGTTGCGTCTACTAGAAACGCGATTTTGTGGCGTTACCGCCGGTTGTCGAAGTATTTATCTATTGCCTTGATTAAAAAGTAGGAGGCGATGTTTACTCCGACGTTGCTTAAAAAATCAAGCAGTGCTTCCATTGGCTATCACCTCCTTCCTTACCTAAAGTTCGGAAGTGACCGGAGGTAACACTTGAATTTTACTATATCAAAATTTTTTGTCAATCAAACTAAAAAAGCCGCTCATTTCTGAACGGCTAAATTTTTTTATTCAGATAAAAATTATTTTTTCAAAAGTTCGCGTGTATGCTCAGCAACTTGTTCCGGCGTAATATTTTTATTTTGTGCAACGCCACTTTCAATAGCCGCCTTTGCAACTGCCGCCGCAACTGTTGGCGCAACTCTTTCATCGAATGGATTTGTAATAACGTGTTCTTCGTTTAATTCTTCGTCGCTGACTAATGACGCAATGGCATAAGCTGCCGCAATTTTCATCTGTTCATTAACGTCGGTTGCTCTAACGTCTAACGCGCCTCTGAAAATTCCAGGAAACGCCAACAAATTATTAACTTGGTTAGGAAAATCACTGCGCCCCGTTGCTACAACACGTGCGCCCGCCGCCTTCGCTTTATCCGGCAAAATTTCAGGATTTGGATTCGCCATAGCTAAAATAATTGCGTCTTTGTTCATCATTTTAACCATTTCTTCAGTTAAAAGATTTGCCTTTGAAACGCCAATGAAAACATCTGCGCCTGCGATAACGTCAATAAGTTGTCCCGCCTCGTGTTGCGAATTTGTAACGGCGGCGATTTGATCTTTGTATGGATTCATACCTTTGCCGCGTCCTTCGTAAATTGCGCCGGTTGAATCGCAAAGAATAATATTTTCGCCGCCCATTTTCTGAATCAAATAAGTTATCGCCATACCTGCCGCGCCCGCGCCGTTGACAACAATTTTAATATCAGAAAACTTTTTGCCGACGAGTTTTAAAGCGTTAATCAACGCCGCACTGACAACAATAGCCGTGCCGTGTTGGTCGTCGTGGAAAACAGGAATATCAACTGAATCTTTTAAAGCCTGTTCAATGTCGAAACATTCGGGAGCTTTAATATCTTCAAGATTAATTCCGCCGAAACTTGGAGCCATTAACTGAATCGTTTTTACAATTTCGTCAACTTTTTTTGTATTCAAGCAAATTGGAATAGCATCGACACCGGCAAAACCTTTAAACAGAATTGATTTACCTTCCATAACGGGTAAACCTGCGCCCGCGCCAATATCGCCGAGTCCCAAAACTGCTGTGCCGTTCGTTACGACTGCAACCAAATTCCCGCGATTTGTATAATCATAAATTTTTTCAGGGTCTTTGTTAATTTCAAGACAAGGAGCGGCAACGCCCGGCGTATAAGCCAAAGTTAAATCATACGCGCTTTTCAGCGGTACTTTGCTGACGGTTGCCAACTTTCCTTGAAATTTTTTATGCAGGGCTAAAGCCTCTTCGTTTACATTAGCCATTAAAAAAATCTTCCTCTCCAAAAAAATCATTACCACGCAATTATATTTGCAGATTGAAAATTTTTCAAGCCGCCGCGCCTATGTATACAAATTAGGTTTTAGGAATTAGGTTTTAGCGGTTAGGGATTTTATTTTTTTCTATCAAATGGTATAATCATTTCGTTATAAAAACTTGAGGTGATTAAATTGACAGAAAAAAATTTTCCGCTGGATGAAAAAGCTCTGCGCGAAGTTATAAAAAAATATCCTACGCCTTTTCATTTATACGATGAGAAAAAAATTCGTGAAAATTTCCGCCGTTTGCGTGATACATTTTCTTGGGCGGCTGAATTTAGAGAATATTTTGCAGTGAAGGCTTTACCTAATCCGCACATTGTAAAAATTTTGGCGGCTGACGGCGCGGGTACTGATTGCAGTTCGCTTGCTGAATTGATGATTAGCGAAATGGCGAACGTTACCGGAGAAAAAATTATGTTGACTTCCAACGATACGCCCGCAAATGAATTTCAAAAAGCGTTGGAACTCGGCGCGATTATCAATCTTGACGATATAACGCACATTGAATACTTGGAGAAAAACGCGGGCTTGCCAAAAGTTTTATCGTTCCGCTACAATCCCGCTGACATTATGAATAACGGCAACGATATTATCGGCAAACCTGCAGAGGCAAAATACGGCTTGACGCGCCAACAAATTTTTGACGCTTACCAAATTGCAAAAAATAAAGGCGTCAAACGTTTTGGACTTCATACAATGATAGCCTCAAACGAACGTGAAACCGAAACTTTTTTGTACACGGCGCAAATTATGTTTGAATTGGCGGTTGAAATTAAAAATCGAATTGGAATTAATTTGGAATTTGTAAATTTGGGCGGCGGTTTTGGTATTCCTTACCGCCCTGAAGAAAATCCCGTCGATTATAAAGCGATTGGCGCGGGAATTTGTGAACTGTACAAAAAAATTCTTGTACCGAACGGGCTTGAAAAAATTCGTATCGCAACTGAAAGTGGACGCGCAATTACCGGCGACGCGGGCTGGCTTGTTTCAACCGTCATTCACGAAAAAAATACTTACAAAAATTACATTGGGCTTGATTCTTGTATGGCGAATTTGATGCGCCCTGCGCTTTACGGCGCGTATCATCACATTACAATTTTGGGCAAAGAAAATTTTGACTGCGATAAAATTTACGACGTTACCGGCTCTCTTTGTGAAAACAACGATAAATTTGCTATAAATCGCAAGTTGCCGAAAATTGATATTGGCGATATTTTGATAATTCACGACACCGGAGCGCACGGACACGCAATGGGATTCAATTACAACGGCAAATTGAGAAGTGCTGAACTCTTGCTTAGAGAAAACGGCGAAATTGAACTTATTCGACGCGCTGAAACTTTAGATGATTATTTTGCAACTTTGATATAAAAAATTTTTTAGCTTGCAGGAATTTTTAACGCTTTACAGTATTTTGAAAACATAGGATTAACAAGGATTGTTTACAAGGAGGTTTTTAAAATGGCGGTAAAAATTGGCAACAGTTACGTTTCAGAGGCGGCGTTAAGTTTTGCCCAATCGCAAGAAAATTCCGGCGGCAATGTTCTTGGCGATTTGAAAGAAAAATTTCCAAATTTAAAATTTCAAGTCGGTACAGCTCCATTTTCCGGCAGCGGCTTGAATAACGTTTCAATTTCGCCAAAGATTTTGAAGGAAATGGAAAATAATCCCGAAAAGCGCGTTGAGTACGAGGCGTTAATTTATGACATTTCAACTCAAAATGTTACAAGCCCAAATTTAAAATCTCACGGCTTTATAATTGACGATGCCGGCGGCTTGCGTGGTTGGGGAATTTCTCAAAATGACGACGGCTCAACTAAGCGCGTCAAAGTTACACTTGACAAAAATGATAAAAAATCTTGGTGGCAAACTTTACTTGACGAATTAAACGCCAAAAAATCTGCCAAAGTTAAATCTGCAAATAAAATTAATTTGCTTGCATAAAAAATTTTTAAAACTTCCTGCCTTCGCCGAAACTGCGGAGGCTTTTTTAGTTTGCTAAAATAGAAAAAATTTGTATAATACAACTGAAAAAAAATTTGGAGGTAAATTTTATGGTAAAGAAAGGAATAATTTTGGCGGGCGGCTCGGGAACGCGGCTTTACCCATTAACTGAAGTTGTATCAAAACAATTAATGCCAATCTACGACAAACCAATGATTTATTACCCGCTGTCAGCGTTGATGTTGGCGGGGATTCGTGAAATTTTAATCATCAACACGCCGCAAGACAGCCATTTATTTAAATCGTTGCTCGGCGACGGTTCACAACTCGGATTAAAAATTTCTTACGCGGTACAACCAAAACCTGAAGGACTCGCGCAGGCGTTTTTAATTGGCGAAGAATTTATTGACGGCGAAAGTTGCGCGTTGGTTTTGGGCGATAATATTTTTTACGGTTCAGACTTTGCAAAATTGGTACAACGTGCGGCAAGTTTCGACGACGGCGCGACGGTTTTTGCGTACTACGTCAACGATCCCGAAAATTACGGCGTTGTTGAATTTAACAGAGAAACAGGGCAAGCAATTTCGTTGGAAGAAAAGCCAAAAAATCCCCGTTCAAATTACGCGGTTACGGGTTTATATTTTTACGACAAAGATATAGTTGACGTGGCGAAGTCGATAAAACCTTCAGCGCGTGGCGAATTGGAAATTACCGACGTTAATAAAGTTTATTTGGAACGTGGCAAATTGCGCGTTGAAAAAATGCGGCGCGGTTATGCGTGGCTTGACACGGGAACGCACGAATCACTTTTACAGGCGGCAACTTTCGTACAAACAATTCAAACGCGGCAGGGTTTAAAAATTTCCTGTATTGAAGAAATTGCTTACAGAATGAAATACATTGACGCGGCGCAACTTTTGAAACTTGCAGAGCCGCTTTCTAAAAATGAATATGGAAAATATTTGCAACGTTTGGCAAAATAGGTAACAGGGAACAGGAGACAGGAAACATTTTTTTAAGCTGTATCCTGTCAACTGTATCCTGTTTCCTAAAATTTCGAGAGCAAATGCTCTTAATCATCACATTTGCAAGGGAGAAATTAAAATGAACTTTATTGAAACTGAATTGAAAGGCGTTTATATCATTGAGCCGAAAGTTTTTGGCGATGCTCGCGGCTGGTTTATGGAAAGTTGGTCAAAGGCGAAATTGGAGGCGGAAGGCTTGAATTTTGACTTTGTGCAGGATAATCAATCTTATTCGGCGCAAAAAGGAACTCTGCGCGGCTTGCACTATCAACTTAATCCAATGGCGCAGGCTAAACTTGTACGTTGCACACGCGGCAAACTTCTTGATGTTGCGGTTGACATTCGCAAAAATTCCCCGCAATTTGCAAAGTGGGTAAGCGTCGAACTTACCGCCGAAAATAAACGCCAACTTTTAATTCCGCGCGGTTTTGCACACGGTTTTATAACTTTGACTGATGATGTTGAAATTCAGTACAAAGCAGATGAATATTACGCGCCGCAATGTGAAGGCAATATTCGCTGGGACGATCCGCAAATTGGAATTGACTGGACGGCAACACCTACGATTTTAGCTGACAAAGACGCCAACGCGCCATTTTTGAAAGACAGAATCGAACGCAACGAATTAAATTTTATTTTTGAAGAAAATTAAAATTTGCAAGGGAAAAATTTTTAAAATTGAAAAATTTGCATAGAATTTTGACGAAAAAAATTTTTTTTACGGAACAAATTTTAAAATTTGACACAAAATTTTTAAACTGAAATTTTGATTAAAAATTAATTTGAGGTGAAATTAACCTATGAAAATTGTTGTAACGGGCGGCGCAGGTTTTATCGGCAGTAATTTTGTTTACTACGAGCTGAAAAATTCTGACGACGAAATTATTTGCTACGATAAATTGACATACGCGGGAAATTTGGAAACTTTGAAGGACGCCGAAAATAATCCCAAGTACAAATTTATTCGCGGCAGTATTTCAAACCGTGAAAGAGTTTACCGCCTTTTTGAGGAAGAAAAACCTGACGTAATTGTAAATTTTGCGGCAGAAAGTCACGTTGACAGATCCATTGAAGACCCTGAATTATTTTTGCGTACAAATATTATTGGCACGAGCGTTTTACTTGACGCTTGCAAAAAGTACGGTATTCAGCGTTTTCATCAAGTTTCAACTGACGAAGTTTACGGTGATTTACCGCTTGACAGACCGGATTTATTTTTCACTGAAAAAACGAATTTGCACACGTCCAGCCCGTATTCTGCAAGTAAGGCGTCGGCAGATTTAATTGTGCAAGCTTACCAACGCACTTATAAAATCCCTGCCACAATCAGCCGCTGTTCAAATAATTATGGTCCTTACCATTTCCCAGAAAAATTAATTCCTCTGATGATTATTAACGCGCTGAATGGCAAAAAGTTGCCTGTTTACGGTACGGGCGAAAATGTGCGCGATTGGCTGTACGTTGAGGATCATTGTTCGGCGATTGATTTAATAATTCGCAAGGGCAAAGTCGGCGAAGTTTACAACGTCGGCGGACACAACGAAAAAACTAATTTGGAAGTTGTGAAGACGATTTTAAAAATTCTCGGCAAGGGCGAAGATTTAATTGAGTTCGTGACTGACAGAAAGGGACACGACCAACGCTACGCCATTGATCCTACAAAAATTGAAACTGAATTAGGCTGGACGCCCAAAACTAAATTTGCTGACGGTATAAAAAAGACTGTTGATTGGTACTTGCAAAATAAAGATTGGTGGGAAAAAATTATCAGCGGCGAATATCAGGACTACTACGCCAAAATGTATGGCAACAGGTGAAACAATATGCCTAAATTTGCAGAATTAAAACGAGAATTTATTAAAGCCGGTTGTTATCTTATTCGAGAAGGTAGCAACCACGAGCGTTGGTACAGTCCAATAACTGACGAAGAATTTGATATATCACGGCACAATAATGAAGAAGTAGCCAAAGGTATGGAAATGGCACTTCGCAAAAAAGCAGGTGTTCCAAAAAAACGCTAAGGAGGAATTTTTATGAAATACGTTTATCCGGCGATTTTTTACAACGCTATTGAAGGCGGTTATTACGTTATCTTCCCAGATGTTGAAGGCGCAATGACTCAAGCAGATACTCTTTATACGGCAATGGAATATGCTGAAGAAGTTCTTTCTGATATTTTGGTTAGTTATGAGGATTTCAAGGCTGGAAAATATCACAAAGACCCCGAAGGCAACGAAATTAAAGTTATGAATAATCGAATTGTTGAGCCAACGCCGATTGAAAAAGTCGTACCTGAAATTAACGAATATTCTACAAGCGCGTTTGTCACGTTGATTAAAGCAGATACTGACGCTTACAGAAAAATTTTGGCTGAACTTGATAAAAAACGTAACGAAAATGCAGAGACCGGCGCGGCGTGAATAAAAAAATTTTACGCGGCGGATTTACGACAGGCGCGGCGGCGGCGGCAGGAGTTAAAGCGGCGTTGATTTATTTTTCAAGCGGCGAAATTGTAAAATCTGTAGAAATTACCGCGCTTGACGGCACAATTTTAAAAATTCAAATTAACGGCGTTGAAAAAATTTCTGACGGCGTGAAAGTCGAAGTTATAAAAGATTCTGGCGACGACCCTGATATTACAAATGGCGCGTCGATTTTCACAACCACCAAAAAAATTTCCGGCGATGAAATAATTTTTCGCGCAGGATTGGGCGTCGGCAAAATTACAAAAAACGGATTGCAACTTCCTATTGGTGAACCTGCGATAAATCCCGGTCCGCGCCAACTGATTAAAAATGTTGCCGCCGAATTTGGCGTTACAAGTTTGGAAGTTGAAATTTCAATACCTGCGGGCGTTGAGCTTGCGAAAAAAACTTTGAATCCAATTTTAGGCGTTGAAGGCGGAATTTCTGTAATTGGTACAACGGGAGTTTTGCGCCCAATGAGTGAAGAGGCTTTTAAAAATTCGCTTGTACCGCAAGTTGACGTTGCAAAGGCGGCGGGCTATGATACTTTGATTTTTGTACCCGGCAAAATTGGCGAAACAATCGCGCAGAAATTGGGTTATCCTGCGGCGGCGATAATTCAAACAAGTAATTTTATCGGCTTTATGCTTGAGGCGGCGGCTGAAAGAAAAATCGCAAAAATAATTTTGTGCGGACACATTGGCAAATTGATAAAAGTTGCGGCAGGAATTTTTCACACACATAACCGCGTAGCAGATGGACGCCTTGAAACATTGGCGGCTTACGCGGCGGCTGAAGGTTTAAACGCGGCTGAAGTGCAAAAAATTTTAAACGCAAATACAACTGAAGACGCCACAAAAATTATTGCAGAAAATCATCTTGAAATTGTGTACAAAAAAATTGCGGCGCGTGCAAGTTACCGCGCTGAAAGATATGTTTTCGGCGAAATGGAAGTTGGAACAATTTTAGTTGACTACGCGGGAAATATTTTGGGTTCAGATATAGAAAATTTTGTTTAGTTATTTTAAAAATTGAAAAACGCCCGTCATCGGTTTCAGAGAACGCTTTTACTTGAAATTACAGGAAAGTTGGAGGAGACGGTTAGTTGGAATTTCTACACCTTAAGAAACCCTGACGGGCGCGGCACTTTTCTTTGCTACTTTCTTTTTTGCTGTAGAAAAAGAAAGTAGATTTAAATAAAAAAATAAAAAGCAGGTGCAACCATTGCACAGAGAAAAAAAAATAATCATTGCGGGAATTGGACCCGGCGCAAAATCTTACATAACGCCCGCCGCACTTGAAAAAATTCAAACTGCAAAATTTTTAGTTGGCGGACGCCGCGCACTTGCCGAATTTTCCACGCCGAATCAGGAAACCTGCGCGATAACAAAAGACTTAGACGCGGTAATAAATTTTATCAGCGAAAAAATTTTAATTGATGAAGTTGTAGTAATGGCAAGCGGCGACCCGGGCTATTACTCAATCTTAGATTTATTGCGAAAAAAATTTGAGCCGTCAAAAATCGAAGTTATCCCGTCAATCAGCGCGATGCAGTTGGCGTTTGCAAAATTGGCGTTATCGTGGCACAGTGCAACGCTTTTAAGTTTTCACGGTAGAAAACCTTCAGACGAAGATTTAAAATTTTCGCCGGAAAAAATTTTGGGACTTTTGACTGACAACGAATTTAATTCTGCAACAATTTCAGAAATTCTTTTGCAAAACGGCTGGGACGAAAATTCAAAAATCGCAATTTGCGAAAAACTTTCTTATCCTGATGAAAAAATTATCTGTACAAATTTGGGCGCGGCGGCTAAAATGGAGCCTGTAAAAAATTGTATCCTGATTGTTGGGAAGTGGTAGAATGTTAGGAATTGACGACGAAAAATTTATTCGCGGAAAAATTCCTATGACGAAACGGGAGATCAGAATTTTAACTTTGGCAAATGCAAACATTGGCGAAAATGACATTGTAGCGGACATTGGCGCGGGTACTGGCTCCATTTCGATTGAAGCGGCACTTATCGCAAGCGGCGGACACGTCTACGCCGTCGAAAGAAAAATTGAAGGCGTCAAGCTGATTGAACAAAACGCCGAAAAGTTTGCAGTCAAAAATTTGACAATCATAAATGCTGAAGCCCCCAACGGTCTTTCAAAAATTCCCCAGCTCAACGTGGCGATTATTGGCGGAAGTGGCGGCTTGCTCGAAGAAATTTTAACTTCGATTGATACGCGGCTGAAAGTCGGCGGGCGTATCGTTTTAAATTGCATTACGATTCAAACTTTGGCTAATGCGATCGGCTGGCTGAAGTGCCGCAAAGATTACAAATATGACGCCATGCAAGTGCAAATTAATCGCCTGAAAAATCTCGGCTTTTACGATATGTCGGAGGCGTTAAATCCTGTCCACATTGTTACCGCAACGAAAATCAGCAAAATGCAAGCTAACAACGTGATTGTTATTTCCGGCTCAAAAAATAAAAAAATTTTCCCGCAACTTGGGACTTTTGGAATTTGAGAGGAGTTTTTTAATTTGAAAATTGAACCTTTCAGCGAAAAAATTTACGTAACGCGCCCTGTACTTCCAAAGATTGAAGAAGTTACCGAAAAACTTCAAGAAATTTGGTCGGAAAAATGGCTGACAAATAATGGTTCTCAACATAAACTGTTGGAAAAAGAATTGACGCAATTTTTAAAAGTGCCGTATCTGTCGCTTTTCAATAACGGTACAATCGCTTTAATTGTCGCCTGTCAATCTTTGAGACTGCAAGGAGAAGTTATAACAACGCCTTTTACATTCGCTGCAACTCCGCACGTTTTGAGTTGGAATAACATTGCGCCTATTTTCTGCGATATTGACGCCGAAACAATGAATATCGACGCAGAAAAAATTGAGTCTATGATAACGCCACATACAACCGCAATTTTGGCGGTTCACGTTTTCGGCACGCCCTGCAACGTCGAAAAAATTCAGGAAGTCGCCGATCGTTACGGATTGAAAGTTATTTACGACGCGGCTCACGCGTTCGGCGTCGAAATTGACGGCAAAGGAATTGGAAATTTCGGAGATATTTCTATGTTTAGTTTCCACGCTACAAAACTTTATCACACGGTGGAAGGCGGCGCACTTGTTCACAACGATAAAAATTTGAAACAGCGAATTGACTTGCTGAAAAATTTCGGTATCAAAAACGAGGAAGAAGTTGTTATGCCCGGTATTAACGGCAAACTTGACGAAATTCGCGCCGCCATTGGTCGAATTATGTTAAGTTACGTTGCTGACGAAAATGCACGGCGAATAAATCTGCACAAAATTTACAATGAGGAGCTTGCAAACGTCGAAGGAGTAAAACTTATGCCTGCCATTGCTGAAAACGTCCGCAGAAATTATCAGTATTATGTTATTCGTATCGACGAAAAAATTTTTGGCAGGTCGCGGGATGAAGTTTACGACGAATTTAAAAATTTCAACGTCTACACGCGCAAATATTTTCATCCACTTTGTAGCGATTATACTTGTTACCGTCAATTAAATTCCGCCCGCGCCGAAAATTTACCCGTTGCAAATATCGTTGGCAAACAAGTTTTAAGTATGCCAATGTACGGCGAACTTTCAGAAGATGACGTGCGGAAAATTTGCGCCATTTTAAAATCTTTCAAAAGGTAGGTGAATTTTATGAGGAAGTTAATTCTCACAGCGATATTATTTTTTGTAATTGGAATTACGAATTTTGCGAACGCGGCGGAAGTTGACAGAGCATTTTATTTGGGTACGCCGGATATAAGTTACCCGCTGATTGTCGCCAAAAATCCTGCCGCCACCGAAAAAATTAACAGTGTCATTCGCGCAGAAGTCAAAAAAATTCTGGACGACGCCAACGCCGAAATTGAGAATAAAACTTTTAATTCTGTGACAATCAATGTTGATTATCAAATTCCCTGCAACCACAACGGCGGAATTTTGAGCGTAATTTTAACGGCGTATGTGAATTATGAACATTCGGCTCACCCGTCCAATTCTTATTACGGCTTGAATTTTAATGCAATTACCGGCGAAAGAATTTTTTCTGACAGTTTGAATTATACTCCTGCAGTTGTAACGCAAAAATTGAAAAATCACGCCGCGCAAAAAGGTTTTCCCCTCAATATTAATGATTCAGGTTTAACCGAAGTGCCGACAAATTTTTATTACGATGATGATATGCACGTGCATTTTATTTTTAATCAGTATGAAGTTGCAGCTTATGTCGTTGGGATCATTGATTTAGATATGGCAAATTAAAATTTTTTAGGTTCAATTTTTTTATCAATTTTACCTAATACGGCATTTCTTTTCATTTTAAAAAAAGGAGCAATGCTCTTACTCATCGCATTGCAAGAAACGCCTTGCGCGGTTTACGAAGTAAAGCGTGCTCTTTAGTACAAAGAAAAGAAAAAACTTGTTCCGCGTATGATTGCATCCTGCAATCAACACGCGGCGGCAGTCATCCTTGACTGCCGGGTTTTTCTTCGATTCAGCTTTTTCGATATTTTAACAACAATCAAAAATTACTGATTGATTTTCAACAAATTAAAAATTTTATCCTTGTGAATAACAGTTTGTTCGATAAAATCTGCAAGGTAAGCATTAAAAATATTTTCACGGCGGCAAAGCTCCAAAATTGCCGCCAAATTTTTTTCTGTGTCGATGTCGTATTCGACGCGGTGTAAAAGCCTTGAAAGTTCGGCGCGTACTTCGTAAGTGTACAATTCTTTGAGTGCAACAACTTCAGCGGTACACTTCGACGCCTTTACCAGCCAAATTTTTGTAGTTAAATCTTCACTGAAATTGTCAAATCCAAAATTTTCCCATTCAGCGGCGGAAGTTTTTATTTGTTCGGCGGGCAGAAAATTTATTTCTTTAAAATTGGCGTCCTGCAAAATTTTTACAATGTCCCACTTCGCCCAGAATCTTTCTTCATTCGCAGAAAAAATTCCGTGTTTCAAACTTTCCAACACGCCGACAAATCGCACGTTCAAAAATTGTGTCAGTACAAAGCCTGAATCTTTTAGCAGGTGGTTCATTTCGGCAAGGCGTCTGTAAAAATTTTCGCCGTATGTCAAACAGTTTTCTGAAATTATCACGTCAAAAATTTTTGGTTCGATTGGCAAATTCCAACTTTCCAACGTTACAAATTGCGCGTTTGGCATTAGTTTTTTTACGCCGGGCAGATATTTTTCTGATTCAATCAGTAAAACTGCCGCGTCGTTTGAGTAATTCGGCGGCACAAATTTTAAAAGCTCCATAAAACCTCCTCAAATTTTTTATAAACTGCGTCCACAAAATTTTTAGCGTCATTCAATTTGCCGACTGAAAAATTTTCCTGCCGTTCAAAATTGACGGCTTTTTTTATATATTCGTCAATCGTTTCTGCAATAAAATTTTCTTGTCCTGAAATTCGCAAAATATCCGCGCCGACTTTTGAAAAATGTTTATCACCCTTCAAATTAAGCACAGGAACGCCCATATAAAGCTCCAGAGCCGTCATAAAGCCGCCATTATAGGGAAATGTATCAAGAATCAAATCGACGCGCTTAAAATCGCTTAAATAATCATCTGCGCCGGTATAAACTTCAGCATTTATTTCAAAATTTTTCAGCCGTTCAATCAGTGCAACGCGGCGACTTTCAAGCGGCGTTGTATCACGAAAAATTATTTTAGAATTTGAAACCTGCGCGAGGATTTTTTTCACAGTCATTAAATATTCGTCAGTGATTTTCATAAAATTATTTAAACAACCGAAAATTAGTTGGTTAGTGTGATGGTGTGATAGTTGGATAGTATTTTTGGCGGCAATCATTTTTTCATTTGGCGTAAAGGCGAAGGCGTTTTCAACCGTCAAAATTTTTTCTGTAAAAAATTCGGTTGCCAAAAAATCATCAGTCAGAAAATAATCAATCGCAGAAAGTCCCGTCGTATCGAAGTAGCCAACGCCGGAAATTTGCACTCGCGCAGGTTTATAAGCGGCAATTTGCAACGTCACGCCGCCTTCAGTGTGTCCGCCCAAATCAAATAAAATATCTGCGCCGCTGTCACGAATTTTTAACGCCGCCTCCTCAAAACTAATTTCAGCAATATTAAAAAAGCCGTCAACATTACGGCGAATTTTTTTTGTAAAATCATCTTCCCGCGCCGACAAACTCCACGCCGTCACGAAAAATTTTTCTCTGTCATAATCAGTCAAAAGACTTTCAAAAAATCTTGCCGCCGATGAATCTAAAAAATGCGGCGAAATATAGGCAACGTGAATTTTATTTGCAGATTTTTTCAACGGCTTTAAAGTTTCAATTTCACGGTGCAAAGAATTATAAATTTGCGCGGCGTCAAATAAATTTTCAGCTGTAACTTGCGGCAAATAGTGCAACGCAAAAATATAATTTGAAAAGTGCGCTTGCTGAAATCTCAAAATTGTATCTGCCTGCGCCGCGTTGAAATAAGCCTGTGCCGCGCCTTCAGCGTCTGCCAAATCGTGAAAAGCCGCGCCTATCAATTCATGAACTTGCCAAACTTCATCAGTATTTGGCAAAATTTTTTTCAGCCGTTCCAACGCCTCAAGCGGCTTTCCATTCAGTAATAATTTTTTCGCAGTTTCCATTTCAATCCTCAAAAGCAGCGAGCAAATTTTCAGCCGTGACGCCTTCAACCAATTCAAAATCTAATTGCCGTTTGCTACGGCTTGCACGTACTAAACGCACTCTGACTGGATCGCCAATGGTAAAACTTTTGCCCGTACGTCTGCCAATCAGCGCAAATTCATCTTCAATATAGTTGTAATAATCGCCGCCAAGTGTCGAAACGTGTACAAGTCCTTCAACACCGTTTTCAAGCTCCACAAAAAATCCAAATTCCGTTACGCCTGAAATTACCGCGTCAAATTTCTGCCACATAAAATTTTTCATAAATTCGACGGATTTATAATCCAAAACGTCCCTTTCAATTTCAACTGCGCGGCGTTCCCGTTCAGATGACTGCAAAGCAATTTCCTCAAGCCGCCTTGCAAGTCTTGGAATTTCGTCAGGTTTCGCCTTCAACATTCTGTGAACAATTAAATCTGGATAACGGCGAATTGGCGAAGTAAAATGCGTGTAAAATTGCGCGGCAAGTCCAAAATGTCCCAAATTTTTCGGCGAATACCGCGCCTGTTGCATTGTACGAAGTGCAAAGGTTGAAATAATTTTTTCGGCAGGAAGATTTTTAACTTTTTCCAAAACTTTTTGAAATTGCGCGGGCGTAATTTCCCTTGAAGTTGGAATGTGCAAGCTGAAACGATTCAGCAAGCGATTAAAAATTTCAACTTTTTCAGATGTAGGATTTTCATGAACGCGGTACAAACTGGGAATTTGATTTTTAAATGTATGCTCCGCAACTGTTTCATTTGCGGCAAGCATACATTCTTCAATAATACATTCAGCCACGCCACGAAATTTTTTGTAAATTTTAAGCGGCGTTTCCTTTTTGCCCAAAACAATTTCAATTTCAGGAAGTTCAAAATCTATTGCGCCGCGTTCGTCACGAATTTTTTTGCGAAGTTTATAAATTGCGTGCAACGTATTCAAATTTTCGGCGCAGTCTGCAAGCTCCGAAATTTCGCCGTCCAAAAATTTGTTTACCTGCGTATAACTCAAACGCCGAAAAACTTTTATAACAGTTGGAAAAATTTTGTAATTCGTAACTTTGCCGCTTGAATCCAAATTCATTTCGCAAGCCATAGCCAAACGATTAACGCCGGGATTTAAACTGCAAATACCGTTGGAAAGTTCAACCGGCAACATTGGAACAACGCGCCCAATAGGATAAATGCTAGTTCCGCGTTCAAACGCCTCTTTGTCAAGGACTGTATTTTTTTGGACGTAGTGGCTAACGTCAGCAATGTACACGCCCAAAAAATAGCCGCCGTCGATTTTTTCTGCAAAAACGCCGTCATCAAGGTCTTTGGCGTCTTCGCCGTCAATCGTCACGATTTTTAAATTGCGTCTGTCAATTCGCCGCGCCATTTCTTCTTCGCTCGGGGCAGTTTCAATTTTAGCCGCCGCCTGTTTAACTTTGTCAGAAAATTTTTCAATTACGCCATGCCTTAAAATAATCTCGGAAATTTTGGAAGAGTCAAGCGTGCCGATAATTTCGCCGTACAAATTTTTGGTGGACAAAATTTTTACAACTACATCAGTTTTGCCGTCGCGCCACATTAAAAGTTGTTTATTGTCGCCAAATTTGCGCTGAATTGGAATTGTTAAATTTGTATTTAAAATTTTGACACGAAATTTTTTCTTTTTGCCGCCGTGAACTCTGCCAATTAAAACATCGCCGACTGAAATATTTTCGGCGTCGAAATGTTTCTTATCGTCTTTCATTTTAGCGATACCACCGCAAATTTTGCCTTTGCCTCCGCCGTTATCGTACCGTTGGAAGTTTCTACCGCCGCTTTCAGAAAAATTATATTTCTGCGCTGTGATTCTTGCCACGCTGAAATTTTTAATTCTTCATCAACCGGCGTTGGGTGTTTGTACCGAATTTCAAGTTGCCCCGTCATTGCCGTTTCGTTGTACTTTTCTTGTACAAAATTTCCCATTGCCTCATCTAAAAGCGTTGTTACAATTCCGCCATGTACAACATTTGTGTAGCCTTGATATTCACGCGGTACAATTTTTTTCGCTACAACTTTATCTTCAACCGGCACAAATTCCAAATGCAAGCCTATTGGATTTTTTGCGCCGCAACCAAAACAATAATCATCTCCGCTAAAAGCCATTTTTAAACCTCCTTCAAAAATTTTAAAACCTCCACAAAAACAAAATAGCGGCTGTCATTCAGCGGCAAAAGGTGTCCGCAATTCGGCACAAAAATTTTTTGCTTGTCACTCGAAGAAACTTTTTCGTACATAAAAATTGCGCTGTAAGGCGTGGCAGTGTGGTCGTCTTCACCGTGCATTATCAAAATTGGAACGGTAATTTTCGGCAACAAAAATTTTACTTCCTCCATCAAATGTACAAATTCATGAATACAAACGTAAGGCATTTTTCGATAAACCTTGTTAACGGCGGGCGGAACATTTTTTAACATTCGGCGCGGCTTTATAAAACAAAAATTTCTACATTCATTGCGCGGCGGTAAATCTTTCAAATGCAAACTCTCATCAATGAACATTGGCGCGGCAAGCGTAATAATTTTTTCAACCTTGCGAACGCGCGAAAGTTTCAAACTTAAAAGTGCGCCCATTGAATGACCAACGACAAAAATTTTTCTGCACAGGCATTGTAAAATATTGTAGCCGTCAAGCACGGAGTTAAACCAATCTTCATTACTGGTTTTCATCAAATTTAATTCGCTTGTACCGTGTCCCGCCAATCGCACACCTAAAACCGTATAACCTGCGCGATTTAAAAATTTGCCCAAAAGTAACATTTCAGCAGGTGAACCTGTAAAACCGTGAATCAGTAAAACGCCTTCAGAACCGCCTTTTAATAAAAATTCTTCTGCGCCGTCAATAATCATAAAATTCCCCCGTTATGAAACCATTTTAGCAATAATAATTGTGATAACGGCGAAAATTATCGCTAAAATTACCGTAACACGCGCCAAAAGTGCATCCATACCACGCGCCTTGCCGGAAAATACCGTGTCAGATCCGCCGTCCATTCCGCCCATACCGCCGGCTTTCGCTTCCTGTCCCAAAATTGACGCAATTAACCCCAGTGAAATTATCGCGTCGAGTACCATTAAAAAAGTAAGCAAATTTATTCCTCCTAAAAAAAGAGCGGCTTTTTGCCGCCAAATTAGGGATTAGGTGTTAGGGATTGAATGTGTAAAACCTAACACCTAACCGCTAAAACCTATCTAAAGAGTTGGCTGACTGAACGCCTTGATTGTATTCTTAAAATAACGTCGCCGATTGATTTTGCCATTGAAAGTACAACAATTTTTTCAGATTGTTTTTCCGGCGGCAAGGCGATTGTATCAGTGATAACAATTTTTTCAATGTCAGAGTTATTGATTTTTTCGACAGCGTTTTTACTTAAAACACCGTGCGAACAGGCGGCAAGTACAGATTTTGCACCGAGACGTTTTAAAGCCTTCGCACCTTCGCAAAGACTGCCCGCCGTGTCAACAATATCATCAATCATCAGTGCAACTTTGTCTTTAACGTCGCCGATAATGCTCATAACTTCAGCTTCGCCGGGGCGCGGTCTGCGCTTTTCAATAATTGCTATTGGAGCTTTCAAAAAGTCCGCCAAATTTCTTGCACGAGTAACGCCGCCCAAGTCAGGCGAAACAACTACCAATTCGCCGCCAAAGTCATGCTCATTGAAATAATCTGCAAAGACGGGAGCCGCCGCCAAATGATCTACAGGAATATCAAAAAAGCCTTGAATTTGCCCCGCGTGTAAGTCAACTGTCAAAATTCGGCTCATACCGGCAGTAACCATTAAATTTGCAACGAGTTTAGCAGAAATTGGCTCACGTCCACGCGTTTTTCTATCCTGTCTTGCGTAAGCGTAATAAGGTACAACGGCGGTAATGCTGTGCGCTGAAGCACGTTTGCAGGCGTCCGCCATTATCAAAAGTTCCATTAAATTATCGTTGACAGGTTGGCTTGTTGGCTGAATAATAAAAATATCCTTGCCGCGTATGCTGTCACCAATCATAACTTGCGTTTCGCCGTTGTTAAACTTGCCAACAAAAGTTTCAAAAATATCCACGCCAATATAATCAGCAATTTTTTTCGCAAGTTCAGGGTTAGCATTGCCCGTCATCAAACAAAGATTAGCCGTCGTAAAAATATTATTGTCCATTCGTTAAACTCCTCCATTGCTTAGGGTTTAGGAATTGGTGTTGTAGAGTAGAGATTTTCCATAAATCCCATAAATTTTTATTTTAAAATTAGCGGCGTTTTTTTGCCGTAAAGTAACATATCCCACATATCATATTCATTGGCATTGCCGTCTCCCATAGCATTGGCAATTTTCCAAAATTCATCGCCATCGATATATTCAGTAGCATTTATGTAGTACGCAGAATCTAAATCAGATTTAAACGGCACAAAACAAACTTTTTTGGCGTAAGGTAATTTATCAAATTCAGCTAAAATTTCAGGACTTTTAGTGTGCATTACGACCATAACGTTAAACCAATTTATTCTTAAACTACGCTCACACCATTTGCGAAGCGCAATATTCGCATCGTCATAGTGATTCATTTCCCAGACAGTATCTCCAATTTTATAAACAGGATAATCTATGTTAAGTCTTTCATTTCTTTTAGTTTCTACATATTTTATTTTCGCTTCAACATTCTGAATTGGATCCTTTAAAAACTTTATAAAATCTTCTTCCGAAGTCAGCATGTTAATTGTAGGACTCAAAAACGGAAGTCCAAATCTGTGGTAACAAAGTCCTCCGAAACAATTTATTGAAAGAATTGACAATCTAGAATGAAGAAGCTTTTTATATTTTTCAAGTGTGAAAAGCGGAACACAAACTGTTCTATCAAAAATAATTTTATCAGAATCAACTCCCAAAGTTGCTAATTCTTTTAAGACTTTAACAAAATCGGAGGAATTATTAGTTAATAAAACTGAATCTTCGGCTCCAGTGATAAGAATCAGATCATAGTCAAGATTTTTTAAATCGTCTTTAGAAATACGATCAACTTCATTTAAATCAATTCCAAGCGGTGCAATAAATCCCAATATGTTTATTTGCTCATAGAGGCTGGCAAGAACTTTTACAGCGGGATTTAAAAGCTCTACCCCCCCCCGTTTGGGTGACAGCTTGAACCCAGATAATTATGTTCATTTGCGTTTGTCACTCCAATTATTTTTGTTAGTTTGGCGGGAACGCGCAATAGCCAAATTATTTTCCGGCACGTCTTCAGTAATGGTTGAACCGGCGGCAATGTACGCGCCATTTTCGACAGTTACCGGCGCAACAAGATTTGAATTGCAACCGACAAAAACATTATCGCCAATTTTCGTGCGAAATTTTTTCTTGCCGTCGTAATTAACAGTGATTGTTCCGCACCCCATATTACAGCCCGCGCCCATATCAGTATCGCCGATATATTGAAGGTGTGGAAGTTTTGAGCCTTCGCCAATGTTGGAATTTTTGACTTCAACGAAGTTGCCGATTTTAACTTTCCTAGAAATTTTAGAATTTGGGCGAATGTGAACATACGGACCTAAAATAACATCGTCGCAAATTTCGGCGTCATGGCAATAGCAAAATTGCGCCTGTACGTTATCGCCGACAATCATATTTTGAAGGCGGGAATTTGGACCAATCAAGCAGTTTTCGCCAATTTTAGTTTTGCCTTCAATGAAAGTATTTGGGTAAATGATTGTATCCTGTCCAATTTCAACTTCAGAATCAATAAAAGTTGTAGCCGTGTCAATAATCGTAACGCCATTTTCCATAAGCTCCAAATTTTTTCTTTGACGCAAAATTTTATCAGCCTGCGCGAGTTGTACGCGGGAATTTATTCCCAAAGTTTGAGTATAATCATCGACAACAAAGGCGTTAATTTTTTCGTTTTCGCCTTTTAAAATCGTCAGCACGTCCGGCAAATAATATTCGCCCTGCGCGTTTTCGTTTTTGACTTCGGCAAGTGCCTTGAAAAGTTTTTGAACGTCGAAACAGTAAACACCGGCGTTGACTTCGTTAATTTGGCGTTCGTAACTGTTAGCGTCTTTATGTTCGACAATCTTTTTGAAAGTGCCGTCATCTTCACGAATAATTCTGCCGTAACCTGTAGCATCGGGCATTTCGGCGGTTAAAACTGTAGCGGCGGCTTTTGTTTCTAAATGTTTATCGACAAATTTTTTTAAAAGTTCGCCGGTAAAAAGTGGAGTATCGCCGCAAAGTACAAGTACCGTACCTTCAGCATTTGCAAATTTTTCTTTGGTACATAAAACCGCGTGCCCTGTGCCGAGTTGTTCAGCTTGCAGGACAAATTCAACGTTGGAAATTGTCTTTTCGACAAGCTCCGCGCCGTTGCCAATTACCACAATTTCACGATCTGAACCGGCGGACTTTGCCGCGTCAATGACGTGTTGCAACATTGGCTTGCCGCAAACTTTGTGTAAAACTTTTGGCAACTTGCTTTTCATACGGGTACCTTTGCCCGCCGCTAAAATTATTGTTTCCAACTTTTCAATCGCCCTCCGATTTTTTTAGTAGGTGTTTTCACATTATCCTAAATATAAAAAACTTTTTTACCTTCGGCGTATGCTTCAAACATTTTATTGAATATTACTTCAGCATCATTCTCAAGTTCAGAGTTATCAAAAACAATTTCACGCTCTGTTTTTTTGCCATCATTAGAACGAAGAACAAAATGCAATTTTTTATCAATAATTTTATCTTCGTATTTATCATCGAATACATTTTCAACGTAGCAATGTTCGACTAAATCAAAATTCAAAGATTCACAAGGAATTTTAAGAACATATCCTTCATCCTGTTCTCTCGTCAAAACTACAAACATATATTTCTCTCCTGTAATAATTTAAAATTTTTTAATACGAAATATCTTTAAAAAACAAATTTTTATTTAGTTTTGGCTTTACGCATTGCCTTAAGCAAAGTTTTTTCTGCGCGTTCCATATGATGTTCAGCCGCATCACGTGCCGCGCTTACGTCGCCATTTGCAATAGCCTCAACCATTTCTGAATGTTCCTCTAAAGTTTCCTGCAACCTGCCGGGATAGGACATTGACAAAGTACGGAAACGCGCCAACTGCTCCTTGAGATTGTTAATAATATTTACAAGGCGTTCATTGCGGCTGACTTGATATAAAAGCCCGTGAAATTTTATATCAGTTTCGACGATTTTTTCAATGTCATTTTTGGCAATGTAACCCTCAATTTCAACAAGTAAATTTTGCAGTGTTTCAAGTTCGTCAGGTTCAATACGGCGGGCGGCTAATCCCGTCGCAAGTGATTCAAGCGCGGAACGAATTTCAAAAATTTCTTTCACGTCATTTGTTGAAATATCTGAAACGTAAGTACCACGACGCGGCATCATTATAACATAACCTTCCTGCTCAAGTTTACGAATTGCCTCACGAACAGGCGTTCTGCTAATTCCCAATTCTTCAGCAAGTTGTACTTCCATTAACCTTTCGCCGGGTTCCAAAATTCCTTTTCGTATGGCGTCGCGCAGTGTTTCGCAGACCGCCTCCCGTAACGGCTGATATGTATCTAAATCTATTGGTTGCAGTCTTGCCATTTTAAATCACCTTCTGAAAAGTTTTTGTAATAAAAATTTGCGCGTCGCCGCTGAATTTTTCTAAATTAAAATTATCAATAAACGCAAAAACCGTTGAACCGCTACCGCTCATCATTGCAATTTTTGCGCCGTTATCTTGCAGAAATTTTTTGTACGTTGCAATTTCGGGAATTTTTTGCACTGCCACAGATTCAAGGACGTTGTAAAATTTTTTAAAAGCGGCGTCATAATTTTTTTCGTTTAAAAGTTTAATAATTTCGGCGTTTGGCGGATGAATTTCAGAAATATTTTCGTCGTAAGTTTTATAAGCCCACGCGGTAGAAATTTCGCCGTGCGGTTTTATCAGTACCACGTCAAAAATATCTAAGTCATTTAAGCGAGTCAATTTTTCACCGCGCCCGCTTGCCAAACAAGTACCGCCAATTATACAAAATGGCACGTCCGAGCCAATTTCTGCGCCGATTTTTAACATATCATCAACTGACAAATTTAAATCGTAAAGTTTATTTAAACCGCGAATAACCGCCGCCGCGTCTGAACTGCCGCCTGCCAATCCTGCCGCCGAAGGAATTTTTTTAGTTAAATTTATCGACACGCCAAAATTTTTCCCGCAAAATTTCTGAACTTCCAAAACTGCGCGATAAGCCAAATTTTTTTCGTCTGTAGGAAGTGAATCATTGCCGGAAATTTTTAAAATAATTTCGTTTGCCGTTTCAATTTCGATAACGTCAGCAAGCGCAATCGTCTGCATTATCATTTCAACTTCGTGGAAACCGTCGGCGCGTTTGCCCAAAATATCAAGCGTCAAGTTAATTTTCGCCCTTGCAAATTCTTTAATCATCGTACACCCGCCTTAATTTTTCGCCGAAATTGTAACACCAAATATTTTCTTTGGCAAGCTGTGATATAATCTGCCGAAAGGATTGATAACCACGTTAAAAAAATTTTTTCTGCAAAATAAAAAATTCCTCTACCAAATTTTAATCTTCAAACTTTTTGAGGGCGTTTTAATTTTATTGGCGGCAAAATTTTTGGTAGGATTTATAAATTCGGCGGCGTCGATATTTCTATTTTTCGGCGCGTTCGCAGGGCGATTTTTAATTTCTGCAACCTGCGCGAAGAAAATTTTAAAACTCTCAAACAAATTTCAAACTGAATTGCGAAAAAATTTACACGCCGAAATTTTCAATAAAGAAATTTCAAGCGGCGAAATTTTAACGCTGATATTTGAAACGGTTGCAACTTTTGACGAATTTTTTATAAAAGTCCTGCCGCAAATTTTTTCAGTGATAATTTTATTGCCGCTATTTTTAGTTGCCGCAGTTTTTACAGATTGGATAACGGCGACGATTTTACTTGTAACGTTGCCAATTTCGCCAATAATTTTATTTTTAATCGGCAAGGCAACCGCTGAAAAAAATTCCCGTGCGTGGGCGGAATTGCAGAAATTGAACGGCGAATTTAAAGAAATTTTGACGGCGATAACAACGCTGAAAATGTTTGGAAGAATCGACGCGGCGGCAGTCAAATTAAAATCGACTTCAGAAAAATCTTCGCTTGCAACTTTGGACGTTTTAAAATTGGCGTTCGTGTCGTCATTCGCGCTGGAATTGCTAACCACTTTATCAATCGCAATAGTTGCCGTAACTTTGGGACTGCGTTTAATTGCGGGCGAAGTGGAATTTGCGGCGGCGTTATTTTTATTGCTGATTGCGCCGGAATTTTTTGCACCCGTCAGAAAATTGGGCGTAATGTTTCACGTTGTAATTTCTGCAAAGATGGCGATTGAACGGCTTGAAAAATTTTTAGCAGTGAAGCCGGAAAAAATTTCAGCGATTGAAAAATTGCGGTTGCCGCCGGAAATTTTTTTGCAAAATGTCAGTTACACCTACCCAAATAAAATTTCGCCCGTGCTGAAAAATTTAAATTTAAAAATACCTGCCGGAAAAATCACGGCGATAATTGGCGAAAGTGGCGCGGGTAAATCGACGATACTAAAACTTTTGGCAGGATTGATTTTACCGACGGGCGGCGAAATATTTTTTAACGAATTGCCGACTTCAAAATTTCAGCGTGAATCGTTGTTTGCAAAAGTGGCGTATATGCCGCAAGCTCCAAAACTTTTCGACGCCACACTTTCAGAAAATTTTTCAATGTTTGGACAGCTTGAAACTTCGGAATTAGAAAAATTTTTAGCCGCGTTGAATTTGCATTTGGATTTAAAATCTGCAAAAAAAATAAGTCGCGGACAACTCCAACGACTGGGCTTAATTCGTGCGCTTTTAAAAAATTCATCGCTGATAATTTTGGACGAACCGACGGCAGGGCTTGACTTTGAAACTGAAGAAAAAGTTTTGTCTCTAATAAAAAAAATATCGTCGCGCAGGACGATTATTATTGCCACTCACAGGCAAGCCGTTATAAATTTTGCTGAAAATGTTATCAAACTTTAAATCATCTTGCCAAACATTTCAGATTTTTAAATTCAATAGCGCACTTGGCAAAAAAATTTCCGTCTATGCTTACGAATTTGACGACTAAAATTCGCGCAATTTTTACATACACAGATTTAAATCCGACGAATGGAAAAATAAAGTTTTAAACGAAATGTCTCCAATGTAACGCTGCATTTCGTTAAAACGTACAACTTAAAATTTTACTAAAGCGCAGATAAACTTGCATTTTTAAAATTTTCGTCGGCAATACACCGATTCATTTTAAAACTTCAATTTAAGTATGTATTGCACTTTATTTTATATTTGCTAGAATACTACCGTTAAAGTATATCAAGTCAAAGAAAAATTTGAATTGAGCAAACAATTATTGTTTTGAATGGATATTTTAAACAAATTGCTCGTTACAAATTTTTAATCGGTTATGGTTTAAATTTTTTTAGAAGGAGATTTTTTTGACGATTAAAGATTTTGAAGAAATTCGCAAGGTTGCGCAAATGTACATTGACGGCTGGAAAATTGTTGCTAAAATCTTTACCGAAATAAAATAAACTATGAGCAATAGAAAAATTTTAGATATTCTTTTGCTGATGTTATTTTTCAGCGGCTTGTCGAGTACGTTTTTTACAGAAAAAATGCACGAAGTTTGCGGTTTAATTTTTCTTGCCGCAGTTTTAATGCATAATTTTTTAAACCGAAGTTTTTACAAAAATTTTTCCAAAAGAAATACGCTGAATAAATTTGGCATAATTTTTTTTGCTATATCACTAATTTTTTTGAATTTTTCTGGGATTATGCTTTGGCAATCAGACAGCAATTTTAATTGGCGTTCAGTGCATTTGACGGCGGCAATTTTTTCCGTAATTTTTTTATTCATTCATTTACTGATTCACGCAAAAAAACATATTCGAGGGAAAATTTTTTATGCTGCGTCAATTCTTGCATTTATTTTGGCAGTTGTGGGAATTTTCGGGTTGCCATATTTAGACAGGTGGTATCACAAAGTTGAAATAAATTCAAAAATTATTCAAGGCGAAAAAATTTTGTCTGATAAAAAATTTTTGACGGTTTATTTTAGCCGCGTAGGAAATACCAATTTTTCTGAAAAAGTTGATGCCGTTTCCGGCGCGTCGGTTATGGTTGAAAATGAAAAAATTTTTGGCAACTCTCAAATGATTGCTTTGATGGCTCAAAATATTGTCGGCGGAGAAATTTTTGAAATTCAGACTGAAAAAATTTATCCTGAAAAATATTCCGACACGACGAACGAGGCGAAAATTGAATTTGAACAAAATATTTTGCCGAAAATAAAAAACTTGCCGAATTTGGAAAGTTACGATGAAGTTATTTTGATTTATCCGCTTTGGTGGGGAAATTTGCCTAAGCCTGTTGAATCTTTTTTGAGAAATTATGACTTGCGCGGAAAAATTTTAATTCCTATTGTAACTCACGGCGGCGGCGGACTCGGTGAAAGCGTAAAAAATTTAAAAAGTTTTACCAACGCAACCATTACTCAACCGCTTGATATTTACAGTAGCAATATTCCGACTTCAAGAGAAGAAATTTTTAATTTTTTAAAGGAAACTTTATAATGAAAAAAATTTTTAAAATCGCAATGATTTTTGCGATTTTTTTTATTTCTGCCTGCCAAAATGAAAATTTTTATTATGAACGTACCGAAGAAATTTTTGGAACTCCGGTTACAATGAAAGCGATTGGGAAAAATTCAAAAATCGCCGTTGATGAAAGTTTTGAAAAAATTTTTGAACTTGTAGAAAAAATTAAAAGCGACACAAAAAATTTAAATGAAAATGCCGGTAAAAATTTTATAAAAATTAGTCCTGAAGTTTTTGAAATGCTAAAAATTTCTCAAAAATATTCCGAAACGACGGACAGGGCATTTGATGTAACGATAGGCTCGGCGATTGAGTTATGGAAAGTTGCGAAAAAAAATCAAATTTTACCGAGTGACGAAGAAATTTCTAAAGTTAAAAATTTTATCGGCTACCGGCATTTAATTTTGAACGAAAAAAATTTAAGTGCGCGGCTCGATAAATTTGGAGTAAAAATAAATCTTGGCGGAATTGGCAAAGGTTACGGCGTTGATATTGCGCGAAAAATTTTTGAAAAATATAAAATTAGTGATGGAATTATTGATTTTGGTTCAAGCAGTATTTTTGTTTTTGGCGAAAAAAAAATTGGGATAAAAAATCCGCGTGGCTGTGATGAAATTTCTGAAATTATTTCGTTAAAAAATTCTGCGCTGTCAACTTCCGGCGATTACGAACAATTTTTCATTTTGAACAATCGGCTTTATCCTCATATAATCAATCCGAAAACTTGTAGACCAACTGAAAATAAAATTTCTTCCGTCAGCATTTCGGTTGAGGGGGATTTTGAAAATTGTAACGCAGTTGCAGATATTTTGAGTACTTCAATTTTTGTTATCGGTGAGGAGCGCGCTCAAGATTTAGTTTCTAAAATTGGAAATGAAAAAATTAAAATTCTCTCCATCAAACATACCGTACCGGCAACTTATCAATAAATTTACATTACTAGTTTTGATGATGGAATGGAAGGAGGCTTGAAATTATTTTAAAATAAAGTATTAAATTTTGTGATTTAAAATTTTTTAATGCAACTTAATATGAGGTATTTTTATGAGTGCTTAAGAATTAAGCGAAGAGAATAAATTGAGCTACATCACACTGGCAATAAAAAAATCCGACTGGTTAAAAGATAATATTCGTATGGAATTCACTGCCGGAAAAGTTATATTTCACGGAAATAAAGTTACACGCGGACAAATTAAAAAAGCTGATTATTTACTTCACAAAGAAAATATCCAACTTGCTATTGTTAGTAAGCCGCGCTACTATCAAAGAATAGCGATTGATAAAACTTTTGCGGAAGTGGCTAAAGATTAACGCAGAATTTTGCTTGTTATGGCAACCGGCACAGGCAAAACTTATACTGCTTTTTAAATTGTTTGTAAGTTGATGAAGTCTAAAACCGTCGGCAGAGTTTTATATTTGGCTGACAGAAATATTTTAATCGATCAACCACAAATGTAAATCAGTGTAAACGGAGTTTATCAATATTTAAAGCCATTTATGAATTTGAATTATGTTTATCATAAATATACAAACAAAATTTTTGTCTGCCAACAAATTACGAATGAATTTAATAATTCCATTCGTGACGCCAAAAAAATATAATCTACTTAAAGATATTTTTACCAATGTAGACAATCAAACCTCTAATATTTCTAAAGAAGAAAAAAGTTACATAGCATTTGAGATGTACTTTGGAAAAATCGTTTCCGTAAAATCTTCCTGAAATTTTCTGAAGAAAAAAAAGAGTCTTCAGACTTTCCCGAATTGCTAAGTATCATTTCAAGCACTGTGGAGGAAATATGTAATGCCATAATTTTTTATGATGTACAATCACTAAAGAAAATGAAAGAACAAAATAACGTGAATTTGTCTGACAATAATCCTATTCTTTATTTTCAACAAGCGTTTATTTTGTATAATTTAAATGACTATGTTGAGGTCTATAACATTATGAAGAAAGCCTCGACGTGTTGTTATCGTAGCGGAATGTATAATTGGTATTTTCTATCTCTTTTGAAAAGAAAAATTTTGTATAGAATTATTGTTACTAACGAGTCTGAAAAAAATTTGGATAAAAAATTGATTCAAAACATCAAAAAAGAAATTGAAAAAATAAATTTAGACAAGACTATTCAATCGATTCCGGATATTGAGAATAATCATAATCAGTATTTGAAAGACCTGTGTACTTTTTATATTTTCTACAATCTGGGTAATGAGGCATTTTCAAGTTATTTTCAAGTGAAAGATGAATTAAATTAAACAAAACTCAAACTAGCTTTTTCAGCTATATTTTTTGATTTATTTAAGGTTTTTCAGCGATTTTTAAAAGGTAAGTTGATGGAAAAATTAAATTTCGCTCTTGGCGATAAGAGCTTTAAAAAGTCACTTAACTGAAGAGGTTTTATTAAGAAAGGCTCACGGAAAATTGACCTTCTGATATGTAAATTTTAATTAAAAATCTTAATAATGTCCATTATAAGGCACTCAAAACTCCTTCGGGAGTTTTTGGGTTTGCAAAGTTTCATTGACAAAAATTTTATAAAAATGAGTAACCTTAACAAGCCGTTTACGACCATTATTTTTGAAATTCTTATTTTGTATACTTATTGTTGATTCAACGCCTTAAATTGCCTTTAAACGCTAAATACAGTATCTGCATTTTTCAATCTTTCTTGTAATATGGTGTTTCATAGCCTTCTGCCGTCAACTTCAAACCTTTCGTCTAATACAACGGCTGACTCATCAAGCCGATTAATTCGTTGTGGACGTGCATTATTATCTTACAACGTCCAAACAATCACGCACTATCGCTTGCACTATATTTTCTATTAATTTGCCGCCACACGTTGTATTTTTGCCCTACCTCCCTTCGTAAGTCAAATATTTTTTTTGACTGTCTTTTACTATCTGCGGATTATGGTACGCTATCTTTCTGCCACTCGGTAACGTTACGAACAGAAAATTGTCACGACACTCAAACGCTATTTCTTTTTGGCAAACTTTTTTTACCCTGTCTCTTATTGCTATTTTGGTGCAACTTTCCATCCTTCATTTGCTAACCACAACAATATTTGCGCCTCTATTGTTTAAAATTCCGCCACTATCAATCTTGATTCAGTCCGCCGATTATTTTTTTGCTACGTGACATCGCCTCTGCCCGTATAAATTCAGCAATTTCTATTGCGCCCTTAACCAATTCCATATCTATCCAAACGCCGTTATTATTTATAGTCTGGTCAAGTTGCCACAGCCGCTTTTCTACGCCGATAATCTCATATTTTTCAAGGCGTTTTCTTATTGCGCGTTCCGCCTCTACGTCCTGTTTGCAATATTCCTTAAATTCAATCCATTTTTCGGCATTGTCTTTTGGAAAATTCCTGTTCCTTGCGTTTTTTCTTCACACTCGGCATTGAAAAATATTTTATCAATTTTTTTCCTTCCGCCAATTTTTGTTTATCGCTTTCCATTTTTAAGACTTTGCCGAGTTTATCCAATCCCGCTGGAAGCCCCAATGACAACCCTTTTACCATTGTACATTGCCACTGCGACGCATCTAACTGCTGTCCTAAATATTTCGTTAATACGTTAATTTCAAACGCCGCGTTATACGCTGTCTTTACTACGTGCTTATCCATCAGCGCATTTACCAAAAAGAACGGCAACTTTTCGCCCATCGCCATATCTACGATTTTTACCGGCTCGTCATCGTAAGCATACGCGCACAACATTACTTCGCAATTTTCCGCATATTTGTACACGCCGACTTTGGAAATATCCAATTCGCTGTACGTTTCCAAATCTATTGACAACGTTTTCATTTACTCACCACCTATTTTCCAAAGCCTCGATGTCGAGACTTTTCAGAAAATCCCAAAAATGCCGACGTCGGCACTTTTGAAAAACGTTCTGCAATTTTCATAAATTGTGCCGATGTACGATAACTTCGCCTTTGCTAAAATAAGACGCTTACCAATTTCTATTGCATTTTGTCCCATTTGGACTAAATAGTATTAAATTTCAGCTGTCAAATTTCCTATTGTCTTTTCTGAATCAAGACTTACCGCCGACAAATTTTCAGCTACTGTCAATTCTTTGGCGTCCATTTACTTTTCTCCCTTCATAAATCAATTTTGGCGGGGATTTATTGCGTCCGCCCACATACGGTGGCGATTTATTCTGCTTATTGCCAGATATTGAAATTAAAAATTTTTTCGCGCGTTTTTGGTGGGGGCTACCACACGCACCTGCTTTACCGAAATTTAAAACTTCCGAATACGCACTTACATTACTGAAAAACGTTACAATGTTTGTTGCCAGCACTTCCAAATCATCCACCGGCAACAGATGACTGATTGAAACTTGCAAAATACGTATCTACTTCTTTTTGCAAACCGTGTGAAAACGTAAAACTAGCCATTTTCTTTGTTGCCAGCGCATACTCACACCACAAATCTGCTAAAGACGCTGTTACTTTACCACGTAGCAAATCAAACGGAGCTTTACTATTCTTTTGCATTCCTGCTGTAAGTTCCGTATCACCACCATACAAAGGCGAATCCGTTCTCATTATATTTGCTAAGTATTTACCGTCGTGTACTTCAGCAAATCACCGGCTTTACCGTTAGCGTTACCACAACGCGCTACATGCTCATCTGTCTTATACCTACTAAACACCAAGTCGTGCTGTCTAAAAGTTTCATAGTACGAGGTAGGTATATTTTCACCAAACTCTGCTTTATAGTGCTTACGTACAAGTTCAACCCACACTGTCTTTAAAGTGTCTTCATATTCCGATACAAGCTGTAACTTTTCACGTGGGATTAACAATATAACGTGATAATGTGGATGCCAGCCTGCATTTGTTTCACTTTCGTCTTCACCATCATTGAATGTTTCTTCCATTCTGCGAATATAACCATGCAGTCCCATATACCGCTTACGTTTTGTACCCTGCGAACCTCTAAACAATTCTGACCACGCATTACGCAAGACATTACACAATGAATCTAAATAATTCCACCTGTGATAAAGTGTCAGTGTCATCATTACCGACACTAATTCATTTGCATACGACCACTCTATTATTTTTTGGATACGTTGTCTGTACTTGAATAATTCTTTTTGGGATTCAAATGGATCAAATCTTATGCTGTGAGAACGGGCTATATCGTCAATACGAGCTTTCTTGCCATTACTTAAGATTTTCACAGAGTCTGTAAACTTTTTACCACGCAGGGAACTATAGGAAAACTTAACAGACGGGAACAAATCAAGAATACTTTCAATTTCACGATCTGCATTTCAATCTTTTCTGTAATCAAGTTTTTGCATAATTTCAGAAGTAGGAACACGCATAGTAAGTAATTGCTTAGAACGGCGTAACAATTTCCAGACATTTTTCTCAGTACCAACCATCTCTATTTCCCCAAGATAATATTTTAAATGATGTGTCGAGCGGTATAACACCGAACTTTTTGTAACGTTCAACAACGAAAATCACCAATATTGAAGTAAAAAAATTGCGTCATAAGTTTTTCTTGTCATAAAAACTTATATCTAAAAATGTCCTTTCAACAACACTGAAATTTCCAAATTTAGAAAATGTGCCTTAATGTCCTTTGTCATTGCGTTTTTAAATTTTGTACAAAAAGTCTTTAACTCCGATGTTTCATATGCCAAAGATTTAAAAGCATACTACGCATATTTTTTCCAATAATTTCTCTACGTTATTCATTCTTGAACCTCCTCAAAATTAATCCTCCTCATTAATCGAAACAATGTCCGCAATCGACGCATACACAAGTTGCAGGTACTTCGTCATAAACAACTTCCCAGTAAATAGTTTCGAAAACATCAATGATAAGCAAAATATTACCTTCTTCGTCAAATCGAAATCTAATATCGGTAATGTCGGTTGCTAACGTCACGTCCGAACTTCCACACTTGGGGCATTTAATTACTATTTCAAGCACTTCTCTGTCTAAATTAAAAAAGCCCGTTTAATTACGGGCAAATTTAGCTATTGTAGTTAGCCACTACATTTGCAAATGGCTGGACAGACATTAAAACGACAAAAGCCGGTGGTTAGCGAAACGCGCTTGAAAAAGTCTCGGCGAAAGTCGAGGCTTTTTCTTTATAAAAAAACTCACAGACAATTTAGCCCGTGAGTTTAATTCTTCATTTTGTATCAAGCGAAATATTTGTAATAATTCTGCCAAGCCGCGTACCTGAAAGAAAATTCCACGTCCATTTTAAAGCAACCGTGAAATTTGTATGTGCGCCTGCAAGCCTGATTAAATGTACCAACATCCACGCACACCACGCCATAAATCCTGTCATTTTTGGCTTATTGACAACGGCTTTACCGCGCCCGATCGTCGCCATTGCGCCCAAATCTTTGTAAACAAACTTTTCAAGGTTTGTATCGCCTTTAATCAATTTCATAATATTTTTGTGAGCAACTACGGCTTGTTGAGTGGCAACCGGCGCAACAGTCGGCAAGGGGCGTTTCATATCGCCGTGCATAAAAGCCGCGCAGTCTCCAATAGCAAAAACATTTTGATGAACCGCGCCGCGTACCATTAAATTTTCTTCAATCCAAATTCGCCCGTCTCTTGCACATTCGCCACCGCAATTTTTCATCATATCGACTGCACGAACGCCCGCCGCCCAAATTACGGTTGTTGTTGGAATTTCTGCGCCACTTTTTAATTTCAAAACGTCGCCGTCGTAACCTACAACTTGCGTATTCAACATAACATTGACGCCTTTTTTGCGAAGTACTCGAATAGTTTCTTGCTGTAAATCCGGCGTCATCATTGGCAAAACTTTATCAGTTGCCTCAATCAGATAAACTTGCACGTCGTTAAAATCCAGTTCGTGAATTTCCTTTTTCTGAATTTCAATCAGCTCGGTAAGTGCGCCCGCCTCTTCAACGCCGGTGGGACCGCCGCCTACAACTACAAAAGTCATTCGCTTTTTTCTGTCTTCAGGTGTACGGTACGGCTTGCAAGCGCGTTCAAATTCGTGTAATACGTGATTGCGAATGTGTAACGCCTCTTGCAAAGTTTTCATTCCAAAAGAATGTTCCTCAACTTCTTTCATTCCAAAAAAATTTGTAGTGGCTCCTGCGGCTAAAATCAAATAATCGTAGGAAATTTCGCCGTGATTCGTCAGCAAAACATTTCGCTCTTGGTCTACGCCCTGCGCCTTCGCCATAAATAAATGCACGTTTTTACAATCGCGGAAAAAGGAGCGAATAGGATATGCAATTTCGTCAGTCGAAAGTACCGAAGTTGAAACTTGATATAAAAGCGGCTGAAACAAATGAAAATTATGACGATCAACAATAGTAATTTCAACATTTTCTTTAGCGAAAAGTTTTGCAAGCTTAATTCCGCCGAATCCTCCGCCGACAATTACAATTTTGGGCTTTTCATTAGGCATCTTTTTAACCTCCCAAAAAAATTTTAAACCTAAAAAAAATCGCCGTTATAATAACATAGTTTCGACAAAATGAAAATATCTGAAAATGTGCTATAATAAATATATTATGAATTTTTATTTCAAAAAATTTTGGCTGGTTGTTTAATTGCTGAAACTTAATTGGCATGAGCCAAATTTTATTTTGCAAAAAAATTTTGGAATTGCAAGCGACGCTTCAACAGTCAATCTCTATCTTCTGCGTAAAAAATATAATATCGAAGTTGCTGAATCTGACGGAATACTTTTTAGACACTACAACGGAAAAAATATAAATCGTTGCGGCTACGGATTTCCGCTTTCATATAAAAATTTCGATTTGAGCGCGGCGATTGAAATTCTCAAGGCGGATTCAGAATTGCGCGGAGAAAATTTGCGATTTTGTCTTTGCAACGAAGAACAACGCGCCGAAATTGATAAAATTATTTCAGTAGATTGGAAATTTTTTGATGGTGACTGCGATTATATTTACAGAATGGAAAATTTCGCTCAACTTGTCGGCAGAAAATTTCATCGCAAAAAAAATCACTTTAACAAATTTATGAAGGAATATCCCAACTCTGAATATTTTCCGCTCACGACAGAAAATTTTCCTGACGCTCTGCAAATTGCCGAAAAATGGTTTGCAGAAAAATTTGACGAAGATATTTCACTGAAAATTGAACTTGCCGGAATTAAAGAGGCGATAAATAATTGGGAAAATCTCGGAATGAAGGGCGGAATTTTATACGCAGACGACGAACCGGCGGCTATGGTTATGTTTTCGGTCTTGAATGAAAATTGTATTGACGTTCATTTTGAAAAATCGACAAATAAATTTGCGGCAACCGGCGCGTTTGTTGCGATAAATAAATTTATTGCATCTTCGGCAGAAAATTTTTCACGTGAATATATTAATCGTGAAGAAGATATGGGCATACCCGGTTTAAAAAAGGCAAAAGAATCTTGGCAACCGAATTTTAAGCTGAAAAAATATTACGGGGAGATTTTAAAATGATTTCTGAAATTTTTTTCGGTAGCGAAGAAACTTTTTGCAAAGTTAAATTCAAAAATATGCTTTTGTCGGCAATAATGATTATGGTTACATTGACGTTGGTCGGCGCAATGGATACGATAATGGCGGCGCAACTTTGCGGCGACAGCGCAATGGCGGGAATAAATCTTACAAAGCCGATTTTATTTTTTGCCGCATTTTTGGCACTTATGGTTTCAACAGGGACATCTTATCTATACTCTTTTGAAATAGGCGCGTTTAACAATGAAAAAGCAAATAAATTAATAGGTCAAGGCGCAATTTCAACAATAATTTTGTCAATTTTGATCGGAATAATCGTTTTTCTTGGAGAGGAAATATTTTTTTCGTTTTTTCAAAATTTAGGAGCGTCAGAATCGTTTGCACACGAATATTATAAATTATTGCCTTTAATTGTTGCGTTAAATACTTTATATATTTTAATGCAAATGATAGTTTTCTCGGACGGCGGAGGAAAAAATTGCGTTATTGCGACGGTCGCACAATTCGTTGTTAATTTTTTGGCGTCAATAACTCTCGGCTTAAAATTTGGAGTTTTCGGCATAGCTTTAGGGACGGTAATAGGATACTTTGCGTCAATATTAATTTTTGCAAAGTGGATTTTCTTTGAGTCGCTGACATTAAAGCCGATTTTATTTTTTTCTGTTTCAGAAATTGTAAAAATTTTGAAATACAGTTACGTTCACGCCTCATTGTACTTGCATATAAGTTTGGCAAATTTGATAAACGCGCCGCCGCACACTCGTGACTTTAGTCGTGAGTTAGGCGGCGCAA